>CEUO01037301.1_pt1 | contig 13009 bp, 19 predicted proteins | sample 531391 | NCBI WGS metagenome assembly CEUO01 (sample SAMEA2622799, study PRJEB7988) | marine metagenome | isolation source: saline water (ENVO:00002010), including
AAAGAATATATTGAAAACCATTTAAGAAAAGTATTTTTAAATTGAGGGGGGGTAAGATGTATCCAATAGAACAAATAATACAAAAGATAAAACTTAAAGTTTTTAATAACACCTACTTTATTGCTTGTCTATTTATATTAATTTTTGTACTAGCAATGAATGTTACTATATCTTGGTCACAAGTACAACCTTCTATAACCTGTAAGCCTCTACCTATAGCAGCAGGTGTTATCGAAGGTATACATAAAGAAAGAATTATATTTAGAGGTGTATCAGAAAGAGGTCATGTCACTATTATTCATCTTAATAAAGAAACAGGAACGTGGTCTGCTAACGTAATATTACCTACAAATATTAATTCTTTGTGTATGGTAGACGCTGGAACCACTGGAGAGATAACAGATACTACTTTTGGTGATAAAAACGACATAAAATAAGCTAAATCGCGTATATGGCGTTTTAAGCCTCATACAGAGCAAGTAGGTAAATTTTGGACTATACCTACCAGAGGGTATCTCTAAGGGCATTTCTCGGTCATCCTCCGAAGCCGTTTTTTCAAAAATACTATATTTTTATCGATATCCCTTAGTTTTTTTAGCAATTCTTCTAGGTTGTTTAGAAAACTGTTTTCCCTTCTTAGTATCTCTTCTTTTCTTTCTAGTAGTAGCAGCATACTCAGCAGAACTCATAGACCTTATGGCTGCTGAAGGTAAATATCTTTCTCCAGTAGCTTTTGGACCTTGCGTAGATGGTTTACCAGATTTGGTACGCCACTTTTGTCGTGTCCAGTTTTTAAGACTTCTTTGAGATTTTTTTAGAGCCATTTTTCTTTTTCCTACCTTTTAATGCTTTGAAGTCTGCACCAGTTATTCTGTTTCTTGGTGGTGCAACTCTAGCTATCTTTTTTTGTTTTGGTGACAATCTCTTAGCCATTACTTACTCCTCTTCTTAGGTCTATTCTTTTTTAAAACTTCTTTAGCTTTTTTAGCTATAGATGCTTGTTGAGGTTTGTTTGCAAACTTACTACGCTGTTCTAATACTGTAAGTATCTGTATCTTTCTAGCGTAAGGTTTATTTATACGTTTAACTTTAGCAACAGTTGCTCTAGCATCAGCAGGTGTGGCATACTTAATACTGACAGTATCTTTTGGATTTTCATCAGTATATAATCTTCTGCCACTACCTTTTGGTTTCTTACCTGTTCCTACTTTTGGATCTTGTTTTTTTCTTGGCACTTTTTTTGTACCCTTTCTTTTGATCTTTCATTATTTTTGTTAAAGTTTTTGCTTGTCCTGCATGGAGTTTAGATGCTTTTCTAAGACCTCCAATAACTTTTTTTAGTGGTTTTGTATAATGTGGCATTATCCTCTATAGCCTCCTCCAGCTTTTTTATAAGCAGCAGCCATCATTTGAGCTTTTCTCGCTGACCATTGTCCAGGTTTTCCACCCTTTCCTCCTGCTTTAATACGATTAAATATTCTTTTTCTTAGTGCAGGTTTAGTGTAATTACCTGCCTCATTAACTCTACTTTTACTTTTAGTTTTCTTTTTTGCTGCCATAAATTCCTCCTTTTAAATAATACGATCCTCATCCCATCTAGGGTGGATACCAATGTCTATGTGTTATCGCTAAACTCATCCAAGAAACATTAATCGTTCATCGTTTCTCCTTTTTATTAATCCTTTTAAGCGTTTACCTCCAGCCCATATCCACCTTGGAAATTCATCTGCTGCACCAATGTAGTCTCCTCTGTTGATTTTACGTCTTAGTGTGCTACTCTGTAAAGAACCACTACCTAGATTAAATACGAATGAACATAATGCGCTGTACTGTCCATCCTCTAGTGGTACTTTTATTAGTCGTAATACTGCAACTTGTGATTTTTTTACATCTCTTCTTAATAAATAGTCTGCCTGATCTTTATTTATATCAGGATGATCTTCTGTTACTCTTTTATTATCCAAACCCCATATGGCCCCATACCCGATAGTCCAATGTTGTGCTGGACACAGATATGGGGAGGAAGAATATCCCTCGTAAAACTTAATCAAGTCAAGACCTTCTTCAGTTATACGCCTCATGGTGTTTCCTTATTTATCCGAATAAAGATTATTAAATGTTACTGATGGATCTAAGTAAGATTGATGTGATTCTGCTGAATGTGTCCACTGAGAAGGAGTAAAATCTGGCACTCCATCTCCTGTTCTCCACAACGCAGGACTAGTAGCTCTAACTCTATTATTAGGAAGTGCGACTATATTTCCTGTCCAGTTTTCTGCATCCAATAACTGAATAACATGAGACTGTTTATGCTGTGCAGGATCATCAGCAATAGCATGGTCAGTATAATCTACTGTAAATAAATATTTACCAGTATAAAACTCACCATCTATTTTACATAACCAAGGAGAGGAACTAACCCTGTCCATCACAATAACACTATGATGTCTAGATTCGCAATCCCAAGGCTGACATATGTGGTCTTCCATAGGATCAGGCCAACTCTCTATTGGTGTGTCTGCTACTAGAGCTTGTATTGGCATTCTAGCCCACATAGCTCCACCGTGAATATTTTCGTCAGGACCATCTTCCCTGTCGATTTCACAACCTGTAAATACAACCTGAAAACTTAAAGACCTGTCAGGTATTGTATTTACTGCAAAAGCCATAGCGTGAAGGAAGTCACCGTGATAATTTTGATGGTTACAAGTGAACTCCCTTCGCACCCAACAACTAAAGTGTGGAATGTTACTTATTAAATAAGACATTATTAACGTCTAGCTGTCCCACCTCGTCTAGCCATCATTGGCTTTTTCTTTCTCATAGGTGAAGCTCCACCTTTTGCATACATTTTGGTTTTCTTTCTAGAACCCATAGCCCCACCTTTTGCATACATTTTAGTCTTTTTTCTCGCAGCGGTAGCTCCACCTTTTGCGTACATTTTAGTCTTCTTCCTCATTGTTCACTCTCCTTTTTTGTGTGACAACTACATTCGCAATCTTCTGGATTGCAATTACACTCATCACAACTGCCACAGTTGCATTCTTTGTGAGTGTCTTCATACCTTTCACCGTAAAAAATTTTACCCCAAGTCATTGTGCTTTCTCCCCAAAATCTCTGCATATAATAGTTTCTATAATATCCCATTTTACCATTTTACTTTATTAGCCCAATATGCAGCTGACATTTTACCCTTGGCAATATTCTTACCATGTCTAGCCTTAAAAGATTTTCTTCTGGCTGTTTGTCTTGCCGACTCACCTTTCTTAGGTTTACCAGCAGTTTTAACACCTTGTTGCCCAAAACGTATTAGTTTTACTTTAGTACCTTCCTTGGCTAGTACGGCATGGGATTTCTTTGGATGATTAGGTGTTCTCTTTGGTTTGTTGTATCCAGAAAATGTTTCTTTACCTTTTTTTATAGTCATTACGAACTACTCCTAGATCTTTGTAAGGCCCGACTTCCAAACCAGAATGAGATAATAGCAGCAAATATTCCTTGCGTTTCTTCATCCCATAATGTTTGTATAGCTATCTCCCACACAATACCGTCTGTATATATTAGACCGTATAGTGCAGTTCCTTTTATTACTGCAAATAATGTAAAGAATAGATATGTTATAACTGGCCTGACACTTGCTCTTAGTCCTGCCATAAACCCTGTAGACTTCATAGACCGATCATGTTTATATAAAGCCTTGCTCTCACTTATGTCAGCTTCTATATTAAGTGCTTCTAGCTTTTGTGTATGTGCTAGTTTAGATGCCTCTATCTGACGATCCATCATTGCCAATTCGTGTTTTCTGTCTTGCCAATCTGAGAACATATCAAATGCTTTAGGTAGTGCAGAACCTGCAAAACCTATTAATGATCCTAGTATTGTAATCATTCTTTAGGCTCCTCTATTATCTTTTCTATTTTTAAAAATTTAATTCTTTCATTAGGAACGTATCGCCACACATGACCTCTACCGTTAATTATGGAAAATACACTTTCATATATTCCTACTTTAACTAGTACGGCTCGATCTCCATCTACGATACATTTGTCACCTTCATTAAAACTAGCATCAAATTTAAATCTAACACCAGTAACAAAGTTTGTTATTAGATCTTTAATAAAGAAACCAAGCCCTAGACTAAGAAAGATAGCGATGAGGGGTACTAGGGCATTGGTTAGGTCCAGTGATATGCTGTCCAGTGATTGCATTATTTATTGTACTCCTCTGGTATTTTTTTATATATTTCTATTAATTCTTTTAATAGTGTAGCTTCTTGCTTATTTACATCTAATACAGTTTCTACATCTTCACCTATTAAACCTACTGCTTGAGCAGACTTGAGTGCTTTTTGAAACTGATACGGTTTTGCTTTTGATACTTGCTTTATAATACCTAAATGATGAATTGAAGGAAATTTCTCACTTAATCTTCTTTTTAAATTACCTATTTCTTTCTTTAAATATATTGCTTTAAACTCATCATTAAAATCTCTATAAGCAGCATTTGTAGATACAAATTCATTAAGGTTTCTTTCTATTAGACTAGATCCAATAAGTTCAAATGCATCGTCATATTCTGGTATTCCTGATGGTCTAAACAGTTTCCAATCTACTAAACCTAATCTAGATATTTCTCTTTCTACTTTGCCCATTCGTTGCTTTTTAATAATACCAGTAAACTGTTTATACAATGGTGCTACATTTCTTAACGGAGTGGGTCTATATATTTTATAACGTGACCTTGGAACTTGAACTCCACCATCGTTAGATACCTTATAGTTTTCGTTTTCTATTATTTGTAGCTGACCATTTGGTAACTTTCGTATTCCATGATCTTGATAAGTTAATAAAGAATTACCCATAGGAAGATCTTTTAATATAACATCTACAAAATTTTCAAAAAAACCTTGACTACTTTGAGCTTTACGCAATATTCTTATATTTTCATCGAAAGTATTTGTTGTAGGATCGTATAGCAACTCATCAGCTATATCTTTAATTAATTTTAAAGGTATTATAAGTGCAGCAACTATAGATCCAGCTGCCCTAGCAAGAGCTTGTTTAAATTTAACCATTGACATTGGATCTTCATCAAACAAGAAATCTAAAGAATGTGCCTCTAGTTGCCTCATTATACCTGATCTAGAAGACGGTCCACCTAGAGCTTTGATAAAGTCTAACCTAGTTTTTTCTTTTAAATCAAATCTACCTTCCCCACCTGGAATTGTAAATTCTACTCCAAAAATATTTTGTTTTTCATCTACTGTTTGTTTTATAACTTCTGCTATAAAAGAGTAAGGTGCAAAAGGATACCAAGTAGAAATATCTAGTTGTCCAGGAGTTTTATCTTCATAAAGATTCCATTCAGTACCTGCATAATCAGAGTTTCTAGCAGCGTAGGCAGTTGTTAATAACGCTGTACCAGATAACCCTTGAGATATTCTTTTTACAGCCATTTCTTTTTGAAAAGGTGTAGCATTTACGCTAAATAAATCTTTATACTTTCCAGCAGTAATAGGATTTAATAAAGATAGAGGGCTATGCTCATACATAAATTTGAAACTATTTATTAAGAATTTTGGAAATGGAATTGCCATAGATCCAACTACAGGAATATTTGACATTGAATATAAAACGTCTGAAAATTTTCTTCCTATTGGACCTTCACTTATGTTTCTTGTTTGGTAGTTGTACTCTAATGCCCATTGTATACCATCATTTATAAAACGATCATCAATCTCTTGTATTCTACCTTCTCTAACCATTTTAAAAATGTCTAGACCTTCTCTTGCCATTGACTGTTTTAAACCAACCATAAAAGAAGCAGACTTCATGTATCTGTCTTGAGCAGAGTTAAGTATGTTAGCTTTCATTAACATATTTTCAAGAGGATCAAATGCTACACCTATGCCTCTATTTATAATACCTTTTTTATTACCTTCCATTTTAGATATAACATTTTGAACCTGCGCTGCTTCATAAACACCTTCAGGTCCATCTAGTAGTTTTCTTATTTCAGGCTTTTGACTTGCAAGAAAGTCTACAAACAATCTATTTTCTTGTGCATTAAACATACTATTTACATGATCAAATGCATCTTTTAATTCTACAGGTCTATGTCTAGGACCACCACCAATCATAGGTAGAGCCATTGTTAATAAATTATCTATTGTGCGAGTGGTCATGTCTACTGGTATTCTTATCATTCCACCCATGACATTTCTTATAGTCGTTGCAGGTTGAGATATCATACCTAGTCTGACCATTCTGTTCCATTGACTACCTCTTTCATAGAGCGCACCGTCTGGACCTTTTCCCCAATGATCTAATCTAGCTCTTTCTGCTAACATAGAAGAGTAATATGCTTCAGTAGCTGGACTTAATTCTTGACTATTTTTACCTAAAACATCTGAGGCATATTTAAGTGGGTTCTTTGCAGCAGCTTCAAGATCTCCCTCACTATATAATTTACCTGTAACATCTTTAAAGTTTTTTTGTAATCCTTGATTAAATTGTTCTATCCATAGTTTACTTACTTTTTTCTTTACTTGACTAGCTTGACCTAATACTTTAGCAGCTTGTGACGTAGTTCCTAGATAACTACCCTGCATAAAAGATATAAACTCTATGTTGCTTACACCATTAGCATCTAATATTCTTACAAAGTCATCACTGTTAAAACCATTAGGTACATTTTCTATAGCATCAGATACTTGTTGAGATATTCTTTTGTTTGGATTATACATCATTTTAGACTCTTGTAGTATATCTACAAAAGCATCGTTTATTCTTTTCATTGAATTAGTGGTTAATTTAAAGTCTACAAGATTAGGTAAATCTTTATCATTTAAATCAAAATACTTTTTCATCTGTTCTTGAAGATCTTTAAAACCTTCTTCTGCTAATTCCTTATTAAAAAGTTCAGAGTCTCTTATAATTTCTTTTTGTATCTTTTTTTGTATTGCATTATCAAAAGGATCTAATACTTTTACCTCAGAGGTTTTTACTGTTTTTTGTATTGGATCTCCTGTTTTAAGATCAAAACCCATATTTAAAGTATAAGTATCATCGTCATTCACCTTAAATACATAGCCAATATTTTTATCTGCCTTAGTTTTACCTATATTAACAAAGCTACCTTCTGTAATATTACCGTTTAAAAATGCTTGTCCTGCTGGTGTATTTTCTAAATATATTCTTTTACCTTCTTCTATTACTTTTATGTAATCTTCAGATTTAAATAATTTTTTAACACCTCTACCTACGGCTGCAAAACCTGCTCCAGGAATTATTGCAGAGGCTGCTGCTGTTGCTCCTCGTACAGGATCATAGCTAAGTTCTTCATCATCCTCAAACGCATCACCATATCTATAATTTATAGATCTCTCTGCACCCTGAAGAGCAGCATCACCTAAAAAAGCTCCGAATGTATCTGTTGCTACTCCTGCTAGAGTAGAGTTTAAACTAGCTTTAGCACCTACATCTAAGGCTGATTTTAATCCTGCTCTTACTCCACCATACATGGCTGCTTTCGTTGCAAACCCAGCAGCACCACCAGTAACAACACTTAAATACGTTGAAGGTGCAGTTACAGCAGACATAAGATAATCAACAAATGCTTTTGTATTACTTGCTGTATCATCTTCATAGAACATAGGCAATGCTCTATAGACTTCATATACTTCCTTTAGTTCTACTTTTTGATTATCACTTATCTCGTTAGAAGAAACAGTACTCCATAATTTATACGCATCCATTTCATTAGAATCTATTTCTCTAAACTTTTCATAAAAAGCATCTAATAACTCTTCATTGTTATTATAATCAAATTCACCAAAAGTATGACCTAAAACATTAGATGCTTTATTTAAAAATTCAGGGTTTCTTAATAATCCAGCATATGTCATTTCGTCTATCTGCATATTATTGTTCCCCCCCAACCATTTCAAAAATATGCATCTCAGCGTTAGCATCGTACCTAGCTCTAACTATTCCTTCATTAGAACGAAAACTGTAAAATCCATCAGGATCTGCTGTCATACGTCCAAAGGCTTTTGTAAGTTCATCCTTGTTTTTTACACCAGTCATATTAAAAAATTGATCTGCTGTAATTGGTTTACCTTTAAGTAATGTTTTAGATCCTGTAATTTCTGTTGCATCAACATTTCCAGCAAAAATATTTTTTGTATTTTTAAATTCAGGACTATTTAATGTTGCGCTTTTAGCATTGTTAAATGCTCTAAAGGCACTAGTCGCACTTCCAGTAAGAAGTTGATTTTCAGATTCAGCTATTACTCTAGCAGAATAAACTTGAAAGTCTCTCATAACTCTTGCAGCTACTGCTTGTTTATTTTTATTTACTTTTTTAAGTAAGTTTTGATCAACAACAATAGTATTATCTTCTCTAACTTGAATAGCAGAATTAGGAACTTCTAAGTCTGTTGCAAATTTTATTTGAGTTTTTAACTCTTGCACTAACAACTGATTAATATTAGGAACAGTATCTTCTAACAGTTTAAATTTATCTAGTTTATTTTTTTGTCTTCTAAGAAGTCTAAGAGTTGTAGCGTCAGGTTTAGGTCTTTGTGCTGGATCTCCATCTTCTGCTACATCTTTTCTATAGTTCATTATCTCATCATATACAGCTTGACCCTGCTCTACATCTTCAAACGTATTTATAAACTTATTTTTTACTGTTTCAGACACACTATATCTTTTTGGAAGCCTACCTAAAAATGTTCCTAGTATAGTAGATCCAACCCTAGAACCCATAGTTTCAGGTGTCTGTCCTTCTTGTCGTATAGTCGTTTCTGTATCTTCTGCAAATGCTTGTGCCATTTGTTGACTTTGTGGTAAAGTACTAGTTGTAGATGTCATCTCTTGAGTTGTCTCTTGTGCATCACTTGCATCTTTTTCTAAACCTTCTAGTAATTTTATAGCTTGATCAGGATTCTTATTACTCATATTATATGCAGCAAAAGCTTCTACGTCTGTGGGTCTACGTCCAAGTTTTAATTCAGCACCAACTATAAGAGGCTCAAGAACTTGCTTTCTGTTCTGTAGTATCTCATCAGATTGTTGTTTTCTTTTACTTGCTTGTTCTATAACTTTTAATCCACGTTCAACATCTTTATCAAATTTCTCAAAGGCTTCTTCTCTAAGATCCTCTCTGCGTTGCATTGCAGCACTAAACGCTCTTTTAAAAAATGACATATTAAGCCTCCATCAAACCTTTACGCTTTGGTTCTTCTTCTACCTCTTCTTCTACCTCTTCAACTTCTTCTTCTTTACTTTTATTTTTCTCTTCTAATCTTTTAATTTTTGCCTCTACAAATTTAGTATCAATCTTTCTAGGTATTTCTAAAATATAATCTACTTCTTCTTTATTACCTATAGCTTGTAGCACTCTACCTACTTCAGGTGTCATAAGCAAAGCTACATCATATGTTGTGATACCTCCTGCTACCATATTATTGACTATAGCATCAGCGATACCTTCTATAGGCAATCCCTCTTCCATACAAAAAACAACTTTCTCATAGTTTTCACCTTTACCCAAAATCTGTATAAAGTAATCAAAAGCTTCTGTAGGAGAGGTTATTTGAGGAGGTTTTTGCCACTTAGCAGTTCCAAGCTCCTCTGTAAAAGAAGCTCCTGGAATTGGGCCATCACCTAAAAATTCATCTAACATACTCTATACCTCCTATACTATACTTTAAAAGTTCCAAACTCACCTACTTGAGTGCCTTTTTGTGGATCTATACCATCTGCAACTAACTTTGCTTTTGCAACCATTCTATAAAAATCATAGATCTCTTCGCTTGTTTTTGGTTTTACGACTCCTCCAGAACTAGGTTGACCTGGAGTAGGTGATCTTGATACTGTAAAACCTCTTTTAGATAATTCTAAAGCAGCGTAATCTTGTGGCGTTGCTTTTTTAGCTTTTTTCTTTTTTCCACCTAGCTTTCCAAGGATATTAAATCCTAACCCTATAGCTTGGCTTCCTGTTAATCCTAGTGGTAATGCCATTATGTTAATCCAAATCCTGTGTTACCTACAAAATTTATAGCACCTTGAACATCAGATGTAAAATCAGATGCAATCATATCAAGTCCTGCTCCTAGATCTCCACCTATAGAACCTGTGTCTGTAGATGAACTATCCCCAAATAAACCTTTACCAAATTCTCCAGCTAAATCAGACACTACATCAAGTGCTAAGTTACCTATTTTATCTTGAAACATTGCATTTTCATTTTTCTTATATATAAATGAAGCATATGTAAGTTTTTTGTTAAACTGATCATTATCTCTAGAAGTAGTTCTTGCCCAAAACTCATTGTCTCTAAACTGTTGCCACATATTGTTTAGTGCAGTCTGACTCATGTTAAATCTATTCATAGTATTCATCTGATTAGCTGCATTCTGTAGTGCAGTGTTTTGAGTATTTATTTGTCTACGCCAAACAACATTTGACTGATCAATTAAAATACTATTCTTAGTATTAAACTGCTCTCTTTGATTTTCTAAATTAGCATTAAACTGAGCCATAGTATTCTTTTGACCAGCATTAAATTGTGCTATTGCATTCTGTTGTTGTGCATTAAACTTACTTGTCTCATTAAACATAGATGCAAAGAACTGATCATTCTGTTGTTCGTTACGAGCGTTAAACTGTCTGGCTGAGTTTACTGCTGCCTGATCATTAAATATAGCCTGTACTCTTTGCTGTGAGTTTAATACGTTTGCTTGTTGTTGATTATTTAAATTAGCTAAATCTAATTGTAATGTTTGTTGTGCATTTAATACTTCTGCTTGTTGTCTGTTGTTTAGATTAGCTTGTTGAAATCTAGCAAATGTCTGAGCATCAGCAGCAGCTATTGGTGTAGCAGCTTCCATAGCAGCCTGTAGTATAGATGCTCCTGCCATACTTGATGCACCCATACCTCTTGCAGCTAACCTTTGTTCTGCCAATCGTATCGATGGTGCAGCCCATGATGGTATCTCACCACCTTCAAACTGAGAAGTTAAAGTAGCTAATTGACCTTGAACTGTAGACTCTGGTGCTACTTGTTCTTCTTGTGCTGTTACTAAATCTCTAAGATCTGTTTGAGTTGCTGCTGTTATTTGCTGTTGTTGTACTTGAGGTAATGAAGTAGTAGCAGTCATAGTAGCAGCTTGAGTTTTAGGTGCTACTGTTCCTGTTTGCGTTGTTTGAACAGTTGAGACAGGTGCTTGAATACCTCTAGGATCTACCTGATATCTAGCAGGGTCCATTAACTCTTCAGGTTTTACCTGTTGTAGTACAGGTTTAAATTCAGTACCTCCTGTAGTAGGCATTTCTCTTAGTTCATTTGCCTTACTACCAAACATATCGTAATGTTGTTTACCTGAAGCAAATTCTCCTCTAGATACAGCAGCAGCAACATCTGGATTATTTAATAAATATGTTCTTTCATCAAATGTACCTTGATCTAATCTAGGAGCAGTAAATTGTTGTCTCATTACTCCTTGAGTAGTTTGTTGACCAAATGGATCTACATCACCTGCTCTAGTTCCTTGTGCAGATAGAAATGCTTCTGAACGACTAGGATCATCAAATGCACCTAAAAATCCTACATCTCTAGCATCTTGTCTACCTTGCAAATTAGTTAAAGCAGATTGTAATTGCGCTGTATTTCCTTGAGTATTTAGATCTCTTAACTGTTGTGCAGTAAGATTTAAATCACCACCTAATAAATCTTCTCTAATGTTACCAGTGTCATCTAGAAAAGGTTGTAGTGTTTTTTCAAACTCCTCTGCTGTAGCCATCATATTCTCCTATTAAACTGGACTTCTGGTAGGTCCAAAACCAATTTGATCTCTAGGATCTACTGCAACAGGACCAGTTGGACCCATCATACCACCACCTTGAGGAGCAAAACTTCTAAGGTTCTGTCCTGCTATCTGTGCTGCCTGAGTTGCCTGTTGTGCTTGTGGCATCACTGGTGGTTGTTGTGTTTGTGGTGGTGGACCCATCATACCTAGCTGTCTTTGTTGTGCCTGTTGCTCTGCTATTCTATTTGTTTGTTGACCTACAGTTCTTAGTTGATCTTCTAACTCATCTCTAGTAGTCATACCAATCTCTCGACCTTGCGCTCTTTGTCCTTCAGCCCTAGTTTGATATGCTCTTGATGCTTTTTCAAAAGCACTTAGATCCCCTGTTAAAGTTCCTAGATCTTTACCTAATCCAGTAACTCCTGTTTGTATACCTTGCTGACCTTGACCTAAAGCCATCTGACCACCAAATAATGTTTGTGGTTGTTTGTCATCAGGAACACCTATAGCTTGACCTATTGTTGATTGACCTTCACCTAATGCTTGTTGTCCTGCCATTAGTCCTGCCTGACCTGCTCCTAGTTGCTGTCCTAATTGTGCCTGACCTGCACCTAGAGTTGCCTGACCTTCAAATAATGTAGCAGGTTGTACTGCTTCTCCTGTATCTGGATCAACTGCTGCCTGACCTATTGCCTGTTGAGTGGCTTGTTGTGCTGCCATTAACCCTGTCGGTTGTTGAGCATATATACCTGTTGCTTCTTGGGTTATATTACCTTCTTCATCTCTAAGTTCAGGAACACCTATAAAACCTTGAATACGACTATAATCTACTTCTGGTCCTACTTGAGTAATATTAGTGGTGCTACCTCCACCTCCTTGTGTAGCTCTAATTTTTGCTAAATCACCAGCAGAAAGATTCATTGTTCTAGTCTCTGGTTCTGGTTCTACTGGAACTTCAGGTGCTAAAGCTCTTCCCTCTGCCTGACCAAAGATTCTATAATGTTCTGCTCCTGATGAAATAGTACCTGCTTCAACAGCAGCTTTAACATCTGGATTAGCATCTAAATAATTTTTTTCTGCAATAAGTTCATTTAAAGTTGGATTTCCAAATTGATCTGGCATCTCACTTACTCCTTATAGTGTCGCGTTACAAGCATCTAGAGCATCCCATACTCTCTTAGCATGGGCAGCATT
>CEUO01023886.1_pt1 | contig 13002 bp, 22 predicted proteins | sample 531391 | NCBI WGS metagenome assembly CEUO01 (sample SAMEA2622799, study PRJEB7988) | marine metagenome | isolation source: saline water (ENVO:00002010), including
GCCTACTTGAAAGTCACGCCAAGCTTTTCAACGAGCCGCGCTCCCTCGATCTTACGACCATTTTTGAGCGCGGACTTCAGTGCAATCTTGTCGATCTTGTGTGTGACCGTCTCTGTGATCAGTGACGGATCGTTCTTTAGCCACAACTCGATGAACGCCTTTTCGTCGTCAATCTCAAGCGACTGCCGCTTAGAAACGAAAACCAGTCCGTGGTCAGATTGGAACCGCCGACCTTTCTCTTCGTCGACTTCCATACGCGCTTCCATAAGTCCGAGCGCTCTCTCTCCGATCCTTGCGATTTCGTTTTCGCACTGCTTCCGTAGATCACGAAACCGTTCCATGTTTTTCTTTGCTCGCTCTGCTTTCCCGATCAGCACTTCTCGCACGTACCGATACTGGTCCAGCTTAGAGTCGGACTCGTTGAAAAAGTCTTCAATCTGACCTCTGATCAGACCGGTCAACTCTCCCTCAGAACCCCACAGCTCTTGTATGATTTCCTCTGCGCGCACCATGAGCCTGTAGCCACTGGTCTGCGCAGCCATCTGGTTCCACGCCTTCACTGCAAGTTTGTTCTCTTCTGTCGCTTTCATTGTTGCCTCCTTAAAATGGCAAGTCTTCGTCATAAAAGGGCTCTCCGCGCTCATCGCGGACATCCCGGTAGGCAGACCCAATAGAGTCTGCAACTTCGTCAATCAGGCCTCGAGCAGCTGGCTCTCCGACCTTTCTGTTATCTTCTTCCACAGCGTCGGTTTGACGCTTCTGTTTATCCCACCAATCAGGATCCCATGAAGACCAGCCGTAAACTCGATCTCCTTTTCGCTTCGCGCCAGCGCACCGATCCTTTGCGCTACAGACGAACAGCGGCTGACTTCCTTTGGCTGTCTCGCGGTTGTCGTATACCATCGCGCCACAGTGCGGACATGATGGATCTCCGTTCCGTGCTTCGCGGATGCTTCGATTCCGGTCGCCGTTGTCAACTACCGGAGCCGACACGGACGCGACCTGTTGCGAAGCAGACGCGTGATCCTGTTTACTGGACCTCGCAGGCTTTGCTTCGATCGGTTCATCATTGAACCCCAACTCGTCCGACGTACATCCCGCGTATCCGACGAACGCTCTTAGCGCTCTATTCATCGCTCTGGTGTGAGCCATGCGAACGAAGTGCGGAACAATGTTCCTGCCTACGTTGGAACGAGTAGCGTCGCCCAGCGCAGTGTGACTGCACTCGCCGTCCGTGATGGTCACCGTGACCTCCACGTAGAACGGCCAGCCGTCGTCTCCGTACATGCGCTCGATGTTGTCTATGGTGCTGCTCCAAGGTTTTCCGCGATGGTTCGCAAGCCAGACCAAACCAACGTGCGTGATGTAGCGTTTACCTTGAATGTTCTGGATTCCATCACTTGGAAATCCTTCCGGCAGATTATCTGAGTCAAACGTTCTCATGCCTGCACCCCATACTCCTGAGTCTCCGCATACGTGACTCGAACACCGAGCCGCTCAATCAGGTACACCAGCGCATTCGCATCCGCGTAATTGACATTGTAAATGCGCGACACCTCATACGCGCTCACAACATCGCGCTCGTCAAACTGATACGTCCGTCCCACGTTTGGGCTTTCCGGATCAAAGTTAGTCAGCGTGTACTTCTGGATCTCGCCGTTGGGACTGCTTGTATCGAGCAGGCATGTCCTACGAGTCAGCTGGACATAGTATTTTTTCTGTCCGCGCTTGAAGTTGAATCGCGTGCACTCTGCCGCGCCTTCTATCTGCACCGATCCTTTTTGGTCGACCGGGTATTCCCAGTCTGGATGCTGTGCGCAGCCTGACTTGGTGAGTAGTTTATAGAGTCTTTCTGTTGATGGCATCATTGCTGCCTCCGTCGTTTTTTGCCGTGATTGGCTTGTTGAGTTTAATCGATCTTTGAGTTTTAATCGTGTCTTAAAATGTCCGGATCGTGGTCCATAGCGATGGTCGTAAGCAGTAAACCGCGAACCAGTTGCGCTACCGGCACCATCTCTTTTTTGGCGAGCCGCTCGATGCAAAACATCTCATGTTTGCTGAACGCTATGGTGATGCGACTGGACCTTGGGTTTTGACTTTTGGGTCGACCGATCGTCTTGTTTGATCGCAAGCGATTTTCGATCTCGTTGATGTTGAGACCTTCTACCAGTGCATACACGTTTGCGTTCCGACCGGATCGGGTTTTGCGTTTCATTCCAGTCTTTTCAATCACGCCTTTGGTTTCAAGTCCCCTGCGTCGAGCGCTGACTGTCTGATGCGACTTGCCCATAAGGTCTTCCAACTCATCGTCGGTGAATCCTGATCTGTTGTAGTCCACCAGAAAGTGTCCGAGCACTTCTCGCTCAATGCTGGGTGCGATTTTACGCATTGAATCCGCAGCCTCTTTGCTGGTGTCGCTGCCTCTGACATAGGGCAGCTGTGTTTCGTTGTGTGGCCAAGGTTTGATGGTCATGTTCCCTCCTTAGAAGATTCCATCGTCGGTATCGAAGCGATGCTCGAGACCTCTGTTGTTGTAGGATCTGTGAATCAGTGCTTTTATTTCGGTCACTTCTGAATCATGCAAATCGACATGGTGACCGTTGAGGTCGTCCACAGACGATACGACCTCAAACTCTTCTGGCTCTCCCTGTTCAAACCACGACTGAGCTGTGCCGGGATAGTATCGAGCCACAACTCGGATCTCGGTCTGCTGCATTTCGTCGCGGACAATCAAGTACATTCGTTCAAACATGCATGACCTTCCACTCAAGATCGATATGCATTTTGATCCAGTCGGTACGTCTCATCTGGATGACCTCTTTCGAGAATCCGTACTCCGCACCGATTGCGACCACTTCTTTCAGTTTGATCTTCTGCATATCGATGAGGTCCATGATGATTCCCCACCCCGTCCACTTTGCGTTTGTGCCCCGCGAGAGCCTTCGGAATGCGCGGTGGACCGCTGGGTAGACTGGTGTCCTGTAAATCTCGTGTCCGCATCCCTCGCATTTGATTGCTGACCATCCTGCGAAGCCGACCGTGTTTACGTGCTGACAGTGTTTGCATACTGCGTCGATCACGTAGTAGTTGCCCGTGTGGATTTTGACGAGTCGCTTGTTTTGAAGCCGCGCAGAGTATCGTCGCTGTGTCATGCTTGGCTGTCCTCTGCATCTGCGCTTTCGAGAACCTTGTTGATTGCGTCAAGCTGCTGCTGAAACACCATACGAGATTCTTCAGGGAACGATTGAACGTTCTCTGCGTTGCCAATCGCAACCGTGGGCTGTGGTTTAGACCACTGCTCCAAAAGTTTCCGCATGTTCTTCAGTTGTTTGATTTCTTTCTGAGTCATTTTTGCTCTCCTGTCTTTGCTCTGCGAACCACGCTATCGTTCAGGCGAATCCATTCACTCTGTTGTGGTTCATCCATTGGGGGGATTGTCTCTGGCACTGGCTTTACCCACGCTGGAAGCTGATGCCGATGTTGAAGTTTGGACGGATCGTGGGGTCCGATGGCCAAGTCGAAACTTGGAAAGGCTGGTCTGTTTGGTAAGCGACTCATTATTGACCTCCGTTAGTGTTTTTTGGGTAGCCCAGGGAAACCAAAACCTCGGAGGCTACGAGGCTCATTGCCTCTCTGTATGCAGCTTCGATCTCATCTGCTGTGGCGGTGCCGGGACTCTTGATGAGCGTTCCGTGGTCCATCGCATAGTGGGCTTTTTGTATGAGTGTCATGTTGTTCTCCCTGTCGTGGGCTGTGCTTAACCTCTATTAATATACAACCCTTTAAAACATTATACAAGTCCTTTGGCTCAGAAAGTAGAAGAATGATCGCATTTGATCTCATCTATGATCGCATTTGATCTTCTCTGCGATTCACGGTACAAATGAGTCGTGGGATGAACCCACTACCCACGACAGGGAGAACATGATGACGAATTTAGAACTGGCACTTATAGCTGCGTTGAAACAAATTGAATCGGAATGCGAACTGGAGATCGACAATTTCTGGAAAGTCTTCATGATTCGCAAGTCAGTCGCAAACGCACTAAACGACCTACCACAGGAAGGGCAGTGCAATGAATAGCCGATCCAATACAGATGCGATTGCAGATATGGCTGGCGCAGCATTCTGGACAGCGCTGCTCATTATCATGATGATGCTTTAGGCTATGGTGCGCATCTCGCCTGCGTTGCTTGGCAGATGGCTGCAATATTTGCACTCTGCTTGTGCTGAACCTCTATGGTTTTCTGGAGAAGCTTTTCCATCTTTTCCAAACGCGCCTCGACTTGTTCGACCTTGACCTCGAGAACGTCCTGCGTTGTCAAACGGCTTTCGATCTTCTCGACCTTGGCCTCGAGCGCCTCGGAGTCGTTTGCTACAGCGTCGAGCGTCCACCAGCCGCCACCAGCAACGAAGATCAAAGATGCAAGCGGAGCGATCCAGTCTGACATTGAAATGTGGGTGCTCATTGATCTCTCCTTATTGAATCGTAGGCCACAATCGTTCCCGTGACAAGCAGCGAAGTGGTGACAGCAACGAACCACGGCTGTCTGAATACCGCACTATTTCGCTCTGCAATCGCCTGCCAGTGATCGCGCTCGTACCGAAGTGCGGTCACATCGTTGTGATAAAGATCCTCGAGCATCATTGCGTGCTGTTCGATCTGTAGCAGTTGCGCGTATGATGACAGTGGCTCACAGACGGATGAGCAGCTGGCAAGGCCAGAATCCCCCACGAGGAGATTGGGGACTTTCTGACCTACCCGGATAGGCACAGATTCTGAACACTCACCAGCCACCGTATCCGGCATCGCGGGCCAATCGGGAACGATGGCAGTCTGCGCCAGACCGACCTGCATTGACACCAGAAGCGCAATCACTTTCGACGCCTTTCATTTCCCAGTCGGGCTAGCGCACCAGCTGGGTCTTCGTCCTCTAAAGCGTCTGTGATTTTCATTTGTTTCTCGTTTGAGTTTTCGATCAGTGCATCTCGCGCTGGATTTTCACGGCTCGGTTTGGCACCATGAGAATCGACCGGTTTACGCATTTTTTTGAACGCAAATCCAAAGAACGCCAGCAGTCCGGTTAGCCCGATGACTGCCAGCGCATCGATGATTGAACCAATCATGTTTGCCATTTTATTCGGGAGCTGGAGCACCTTCAGCAGCCTTTCCATCCACGTAACCTTGGCCGAAGATGTATGAAACGATGACAGCCGCTGACAGTTGCAATGCCTCACCCAGTTCAATTTCCTGACCAAGATACGCAAGGACTGGTGGCAACAGTGCACCACAAAATGCAGCGATGAATTTTCTACTCTTGAATTTCTCAAGCATTTGATTCTCCTTTTTCAATTAAAGTGTATGTGAACCGCTCTCCCCAAAGATCAGCGGAACGTCGAATAATATTCATGAAAACATCCCACTCGGTGAGTGAGCCGATCACAGTGCAGCCAGCGGACCACTTATCTACGCGGTGACTGTCCCAGCCTGCGTGGTGGATGTTGATTCCATAAACGCCTTCGATTTCAGTACTGGGGTCCAAATCCAAAACGTTGTCTCGATTGGAGTCTCGATACACCACCACAGGTTTCACCTGCGTCAGCGCAGGATACCGTCCACGATGCATTCCGATCTTGTGACTGCCTCTATATTGGCCTGCCTTCAAAATCGCAGTGCCAGAGAATCTCATTGGGTTTTTCAACCAATACGTGCCGGGATCAGTGGTGCAGGAGAAAGAAATATCCACCCACTTGTCTCGGTGATCTTTGAACACAAGATGCAGTGAGTCATCGAATTTGTTTGCAAGTCGCGTCGGTGTTCGCACTCCGATGAGGTTCACGTTCCACTGACCTCTGGTGAAAACAGCGTGCCCACGATCGGCAACGTCTTTCAAAATGTCGGGAATCGATTCAGTCATGGTGCTTAATGGTGCTCAATGGTGAAGTTCAAAGTGGAAGCGGAATGTCGTGACAGATGCACTCCGCTTTCAGGCTACCGCTGAATCCGTCGACGATATGCGTCCACGTAACACCGTTGTCGGTCGATTTGATGATGTCACCGTTGTTGTCGCCGTCACGAACGCCCCACCAGTTTCCAGTGCCATCACCGATGATGTAATTGAGGTTCCCCGTTCCCGCTGAAATGTCATTGTAGTTGCCTGCGGTGCCAGCTGGTCGAGTGAGCGTTTTACCGTTTACGTCATACAGAATCACTCCGTCGTCCCCAGCATCGTTGACGATGACTCGGCCTCCCGCAGCGGCCAGATTGTTGTAGTGGTACGTCGCTATGTGCGTGCCATCATTTCCGGTCGCTCTTTGCTCTGTGCCCCAGTCTGTGGTGTCACTGTCTGCTGCTGAACTAAGATACACGTCGTCGCTGCTGGTCGTTAGATGAAACAGCGCGATCAGGGAATTGTTGGTGTAGGCAAGATCCTTGATGTGATACGCATTGCTTTGGTTCGTAAACGTGTGCTCGAGCGACCAGCTGCTTGCGTTGTCCGTGGATTTATAGAGTTTGTTTGCGTATCCAAACCACCACGTGCCGGTTCCGTTTGTGGTCATGCCGTACACACCCTGATTGTCTCCTACGTTAGCGATCGCTGTATGAGCATCACCAATGTCGGTTAGATTCTCCAAGCCGATTGCTGTCCAGTTTGTTCCGTCCGTTGATCTGTACAGTTTTTTGCTGGACCCACTAAACATTCCAATCGTCACCCAGACGTTATTTCCCCACGCGACTGTGCGCTGCCTGTGGTTTCCAGCGGGCTGTCCAGAGCCGCCAAGATTGATGCTTCCCCACGTATCTCCGTCCGTTATGTCGCTATCGTCATCAAATAGGATTTCTGGGTTGCTACTGTTCAAAATGCCGACGTACATAGTGTTGCCGGAACCGTCTTTTCCAACAGCGATCTCTTGGAACGCTGCACCAGTGCTGAAAGCGTTGTATTTGTTGTTTTGCCACGTGGCCTTCACTGCTTGATCCGCAATCGGCACAAACGAAATCAGACCGTCATCGCATCCCACCACCAGCGTTCCGACGCTAACAGATCCAGACGGACACGTAAGACCGTCAATGGTTTCGATGTTTGCATACGCTACACCGTCAACCGATTCAATGCTGGCTCTGGCTACTCCGTTCAGGGTTTCGACATCTGGCATCTATGCTACCTCAACAATATTGAAACTCGGTGAAAAATAGACCATATCGCCTGTGACTGCGAAACCAAGTACCTGAACCAGATCACCGTCAGATGACGGGGCTGTGCTTGTTGGCGGTCCCTCTTGTTCCGGACCATAGATCGGCTCGCCTATGGTGAACGTGGGAAACGTTGCAGCATCGCGGCAGAAGCCTTGCATAAGGAATACTCCCTGCGCGTTGTTACTGACGTCAATGTCTTCAGCAGCCATCGCAACGATCATCTTTTTGTGCTGACCGGTTGCGTGATTTGCTTTCATCATTTTGCTATCGCTTGCCTGAAAAAAGCATACGTCACCACGATTCATGTCTTCGCCAGCGGTAAAGATAGCGGTGATGCCAGATACGTTTTCGTCCGCGAGTGTGCTTTGGTTAAACTCCACAGTGGATGCAACGATCGTGCTACTCAGCGCAAAGTCAAGCGTGCCATCGCTGTCCTCGTATGTGACAGCAATACCCTGCTCGGTGTTGTTGCTAACCATCGCACCAACGGTATCCTGAATCACTTCTGCGAGAGCTGTGCCACCAACCGTGATCGCGTCGGCCTCGAGCGTTCCGTCAAAGTCACCGTCGACCGCATCGATGTTGCCCTTGAACACGGTTGCCGTGACTGTGCCTGTGCTTGGATTGTACGAAAAGTCACCATCAGATTCGAGACCTACGTTTCCGGTCGCAGAAGCGTCTTCAATAAACGGGATGAGGTTTTCCTCATTGGTGTTTTCATTGTCCGTGACCGTCACGTGGGTCGCATTGGTCGCATTGGTCGCGTTCGTTACAGTAACGCCTGCAATCACCGTGTTTAGCGCCACACCACCAACTGTGATTGCGTCTGCCTCCAGCGTGCCATCAAAGTCGCCGTCTACTGCGTCAATATTTCCTTTGAACACAGTCGCCGTGACCGTTCCAGTGCTTGGGTTGTAGTGAAAGTCACCGTCCGACTCCAGACCTACGTTGCCCGTCGACGAAGCATCCTCGATAAATGTGATCAGGTTGTTTTCGTCGGTCTGCTCGTTGTCCGTGACCGTCACGTGTGTCGCATTCGTTGCGTTCGTTGCGTTCGTTGCATTGGTCGCATTCGTTGCATTCGTTGCATTCGTAACGGTTACACCAGCGATGACAGTGTTCAGCGCCACTCCACCCACGGTGATTGCATCAGCCTCGAGCGTCCCATCGATATCAGCATCGCCGCTAATATCGAGCGATGCAGCTTCGATTTCGCCGCTCGCTTTCATCACGACGTTGTCGCCACCATCAACTCGAAAGATGATCTGATTGTCGGTAGCAAATTTGATTTGATTATCAGCGTCTCGAGCCAGAACCAGACCACTATTTGTCACAGACGCGATTGCTGTTTGTGCAGAATCTAAGACAAAGTCGAGCGTGTTGTCGCTGTCATCGTAGGTAACCGCGATGCCGGTCTCAGTATTGGATGAAACCATTGCACCGACTGTGTCGCTGATCACTTCCGCAATCGCTGTTCCATCTACCGTAAGTGCGTCTGCTTCGAGCGTGCCATCAACGTCCACGTCACCACTGATGTCTAACGCTACAGCTGTCACGGTTCCGGACGATGTGATGCCAGCTGCTTTGAACGGAGCGTCCGTCAAAGTCAAATCCCCTGTGCTCGCACCAGTAGCAGAGGTCGTGCAAGCTTTCCAAGCGTCTTCGCTTTCGTCGTAAACGAGCGCTGCATTCGTGTCGCTACCTCGCTCCACAATGATACCTGCGTCACCGCTGGCGCTACCGGTTCGACCGTTGCCCAACTCAAGCAGCTGATCCTTGATGACCGTGTTTGTGGTCTGTACAGACGTCGTCGTGCCGCTGACCGTGAGATTGCCACTGATCGTCTGGTCGCCAGTCAGCGCAAGCGTCGAGCCGTCAAATGTGAGATTGGCTTCTGCATTCAACTCTTGCTGTTCATCAGCTACGGAGTCGACCGTGAGTACTCGATTTGCAGCAGAGTTATTGACCGCTGTGACTGATTGTTCTGCAATACCTTTCATCGTGTTGTCCGTCCTTCTACGAGTACACTCACAAACTGCGAATTGCGTCCGCTGATGTTTGCGATGTACAGCTTGTCGATGCGATTGTCTCGGCCTTCTCCAGCCACGATTTCGATCTCTGACGGCGAGTTAGCAGAGAGCTTGATGAAATCACTATTGATATCGTCACTGCTACTTGTAAACGACAGACGACATTTGAAACCTTCTGGTCGAATAGTCACTCGCCTGCACCATGAGGGAATGTTTACCTGTGTCGCTTTATCAGCGCTGGAAGTGTCAAGCTGGAATCGCTTTACATCTGGTGCGATGTCGCGATCAAAGGTGATTTCAGTCATTGCCATTTTATGCTCCGAATTGGTGGGAAAACTTTATCACATGGTGTGGAATATCACAGGTCACCGTCAAGGTCGGCTTGAGGCATCCCCGTCGCATTTGTGAGACGACCTTGTGGCTTGTTCTTAAATGATTTTTGGATTGAGTGGGATTGCTGTCTATTGAGAGTGACGTGGACTTTGGCCCCTATCCAGTCAACCTTGACGGATGTGACAAAATATTCGCCTGTGCGTTTTTGATCTAAATTGTCGATCGTGTTGAGAAAGTGACGACGATTTACAGTCGCTGCGAAACTTGGCCCCCACGCAAAGCCCATGCCTGCTCCGTCTGATCCTCTAATCATTATGTCGACGTGGTCACCAACTGATAGCCCAGCAAAACGCAGTCCTTTCAAACGCAAGCTGACGCTGGTTCGCTTGTTTACGAACCACGGGATGAAAATGTTGTTGCTGAAATATTTGAAAAATTCAATCCCTCCTCCCGCAGTGCCACCACCAGCTGCGACGTCACTGTTGTTCAGTTGCAACTCTGGAACGATCGGAAATGCTCCAGTGGGAGTCGACGTCGTGAACGTGACCTCTGTTTCACGTTCTCCGTCGTCACTGGAGACCAGTCGGAGCGTGTTGTACGCGCCTTTGCACTTTGGATCGTTGAAATCGATCTCTGCGCTTTCAATGTCCTCCTCAAGAATAAGTCGCTCTCTTCCCACGGCTTCTGTTCTATCAATGAACTGGGAGGTCAATCCAACGCTGTATCCTCCTTCCTTGAAACGCGGAAACACTCCCCACTTTGCCATCAACTTTTTCATGTCAGAATACCCTGACTGACTTGTCGACGTGATTGACGCAAATACAGGAATCACAGCTGTCGGTAGAAAACCGGCGAGCCGTTGATAGATCCGATTAAATAAATGATGCTGCGTATTGATGTCCACAACATTCAAACAGTCTCGCGCATCGTCGACCGTCTCACCAAATAGGCCACAGACCATCTCTTCGTGGTATCCAAGAGTGTAAATCGTATTCACCAACTCGGTGACTGGCGTCCCGTGAATGATGCATGTCTGTTTCACCACGGAGTTTACGTCTAAACCGCCAACGTCAGAATGAGTGGCGCGTTTTCTACCGCGATGCGGAAAGACTCCGTCACTCTCGACGTTAGCAAACTTCATCGAACCATCACCGGGATCTCGAATGATTGCACTGTAGGAAATGTATGTTCGTTTGCCTGCGTGATTGGTGACTTCGTTCCAAATGTTATGGATTCGCGTTGCGCCAGCAGCCGGAAATATGGGTGGACCATACGAGTAGTCCTGACCTCCAAACGCATCAGGTTTTTTATAGGCGTGCCCCCACCGAAAAACGTGTTCCGCGCTGTATGTAGTCACCGTGTCCAACGGGGACGTGCCTGTAAGTGCAGTCAGCGCTGCGCTGGTTTTTGTCGTCCCACCACATCCTGCAAACCAGCTATAGGCTTGGCTGGGAGTTTCGTCGGTAGAGTCTCCACCTGCCCAGTCCTCGTTGTAGTAGATGCGCTGCTCTGCTGCTTCCAGTGCGTCACCAAACGACAGCGTGTATGTCTCGCCGTTCCACTTGCAGCCCCGATAGACACCATAGTGGATTGTCTCAAAATCTGTGTCTTCAAAGTTCTGACCTTTTAGTCGACACTGAAGTCGCGAAAGCGTTCCGGTCGCCAGTTGCATCGCAAACTCTGCCGCTGCGCGACTGACTTGAACTGTCAGCTGGGCACCAGTGTATTGAAACTTGCGCGGTGATACGCTCTGTGCTCCGAGGTTGATCTTATCGGTCAGCCCAACCAAAAAACGGTATGGTGCTCCGTTTACTGTTCCTTCACCGTAGTTTCCTGTGACTCCAGCGTATGACGCGGTGCCGGGATGCGATGCAATTTCAAGCACCTTTTTGACGCCAGCCTCCCAAGCACCAAGCCGATTGGTGATTGCCGGTGTTCCGATCACCAAACGAAACTGTGGCGCATATACGTCTGCCTCCAGTGCTTGTTTGAATTTTCTGCTCCACCGTGCCATCAGTTTTTTGGTCCCTGCACTATGACTGTTGAGATCGTGTAGTCCGGCTGATCCTGCACCGTCACGTTTGTTCCCGTGTTGCCGTACTGATTCGGCACTTCCACTTCAAACCTTGGTTTGATGTACGTCAGCGTGATGTCAAACGTGTACGAGATTCTGTGATCGTGCGTGTTTGTCATCGCTCCAACTCCACTGGCGGGTAGAACGAGCGTCGGAAAAAAATCAGAGTTTCGAACGATTGAACCGGCTTTGAAATAGTCAAACATCGAATCGTTTGCGTCCGCATGGTTGATGCCGATGACAAAGTTATCGCCAGCAGCTGCAACTGTTTGCGCAATATGCTGCTCACGTTTTCCAAGTGGTGGACTGCTTTCAATGGTTATCTCATCACCCACAGTTGGAGTCGCTGACGCGGAATCGGGATGGTAGGTTCCTGTCTTGTTTGGACCGGTGTGAACGATCTCAGCGTTAGGGTCAACGTCGAATCGCAACTCGCATGCCCAAGCTTTCGCGGAGTCGAGACCGAACGCAACTACGCCTCCCCGCTCCAAATGATTGATCATCGAGTTTAAACGACGAAACAAATCGCGATCGGTGTATCGCTCGAGAACAATTCGCACGTCACAGTACGGTCTGAGCAACTCGCGCACTCGACCACCGTCAATTGCAAATGTGTCGATCACATCGCGCTTGGGAGTGATCTGGAGATCGCTAAGATCCTCTGTCAGCGTGATGACTTGACGTGTTGTGCCGCCACCAGTTTGGTGTGGCCACCATGTGAAAAACGGCATTCCCATTGCTGGCTCCTACAACGTTGTAAACGGCGATGGCCGTCCGAATAAATCGTTCTCTTCCCGTCCGTGCGCACCAAGGTCGCGCTCGAGCAGCCTGCCCAAAGTGGGAATGGAATCTGGATCGACAACAGCGGTATTTATTGTGATGGACGATTTACCACCACCAGCAAACGCGCCAAGACCTCGAGCCGTCGCTGTGCCGGTCCCAGCACCGTTGGACGGTATTATTCGCTCACCCTGATGGACGAGGGCCATACCCGTTCTGGGAACGTAGCCACCAGTCTGGAATGAAAAGCTGAAAAAGTCTTTGATCTGATTCCAGACGTTTCTCCACCAGTTCACCATGCCGTTGATAATTGCTGTCGGCAGATCGCGGAAAAGCATCGTCAGCAAACGCGGTATCAGCTTCACCAGCATCAAGAATATCGCTTTCGGCAGTTCGAACAGTAGTACAGGAATCAGCTTCTCGATCAGCGTCGGCAACACAGCGATCAGGGATGTAGGCAGATCGATGAGTAGCATAGGAATCAACTCAGCAAGAATATCTGGCAGCCCCGCTACGATTGACCTGATACCTTCGATCACTCCCTTGACCGCTTCGGTGACAACGCCAGCCATCGCCTCGCCTCTATC
>CEUO01064282.1_pt1 | contig 13000 bp, 15 predicted proteins | sample 531391 | NCBI WGS metagenome assembly CEUO01 (sample SAMEA2622799, study PRJEB7988) | marine metagenome | isolation source: saline water (ENVO:00002010), including
CCTTCCCCAGAGATACCCGTCTCGTCATGCTGTCTACATGCGGTGAAGGTGCGTATCCCTTCCGGGGCGCGGTTGCTTGGCTTCTTGGGTTTTAAATCTTCTGCCTCTGTGGCAGTTGATAGCTCGGCGATATCGCCGGCATCCAAGTCATCATATGTCATGTTTCTCCTTCCTCTTCTTTAGGCGCACGCAGACTGTCGGCTTCTGTGGCTTCTTCTTCGCCGTCGGAGCCCATCTTAGTGGTAACCCACTCGCGCACCATGGCCAAACTCGCCTGCATTTCTGAACATTGTTCATCTAACATATTAAGCCTCTTTAGCATATTTGTGTAGAGGCAGTTCTTTTTTCTCTTCATTGTTGTGACTTCCTTTTCAAAATTGCTCCCCAATCAATTTGATAATGAGGAACCACCAAGATTACATTCTCCAGCACGTCATATCCATACTCAGTGTGACCAACATCAATGGCCATAATGTATCCTACAAATTTTCCTTTTAAGTTAAAAACTCCAGAACCACTTGAACCAGCCCATGCGTAAGAGTTAAAATAAATTAACTCGTCAGGAGCAACTCCCATAATTTTACCCGACAAGGTGACCGGGCCGATCGTATTAGGGTAGCCAGTATAAACAAGGGGGTGGAGAATGGACACGCTTTTTCTCCAGCCGCGATAAGTTCTTACAAAGTCTTGAGGAAAACGTATGGCGGTGCGATTAGCCATAGGGCTAACCTCTAGAAGGGCATAATCAGTATCAGCATTTATATCTACCACTTCTTCGCACGTTGTCATTACACCATCAGCCTCAATTTGAATCAAGTCGCAAAGAGGGATGGTTATTCCGTGCTGTACAGTGATAACATAGTGGGCGTCTTCGTACGTAAAATATGTCCCTGATGATATTGAGACATCTCCCACATTGGGGCCCCATGATAATATTCTCACAGCACTTTGAGAGGATTTTTTAACAGCTTTTTTGGTGCTCGCCGCATGGGCATCGCTTACGGTGAGATTTTTTACCATCTCCGACGACGAAGGGACACGCTGCGATTGAACTTTCCCCACCACTACTAGGGAGGTGACGGCGAGGCCGGCTATAAAAACAAGCAAACATTGGCTAATAATTTTCAAATATCTTTTAATCATGTTAAACCTGCAGTTGATAACTGAAGAAGACTGGGATTTGTTCTAACCCTGATTTTTTGGCAAACCAAACGAGGTCTTCGTTACCCGTGATTTTTATTCTTCCGTTTTTGCCGACTGCCACATAGACCGGCGCTTGGGGTCCATTCTTAATAAAATGGTGATAGTCAGCGTCGAAAGCATCTTTAGGGTTTCGGTAAACTTTGGACATATAAGGAAATAATTCAGATGCATCTACCATCTCGTGGTACTGCATGTCTGCGTTGGCCATAGGCCGATCATAGTCCATCACACCGTTAGTAGCCCAGTCATCAGCAACTTGCTGTACCGACACACTAGGTGTGCGGACCGGTCCTGTGCCGTATCTCACTGCGCCGAGGGCCCCAGCAACACCCCCAAAGGGGAGTGCCAGCTCTGAGAGTTTCTTGCCCGGGGTAATCTCTATAGGCGGTGACCAGTCCTTAACTTCGAAACCATCCACGCGGCGTAGTGAAGGCAAGAGCCTCTTGTTGATAAACTCAACACGAGGAGTCTGGCCCTTAAGGGAAAACTTGATATTAAACCGCGTAAAGTCTGCACCCGTGGCCAGATCGCGACTGTCTTCAACAGAAATAACCGTTACTCCTTCGATGCTTCTTAGTTCATCAGTCAAGAGTTTCTTTGCACCCGTGGCTCGCTCAGAGGACACCACTGCATCTAGTTGCATTTTATAAAGACGGATATCGACTTGTTCGGTAAGCATCTGGTCGATCCTGCTGATCTGGTCCTCGATGCTCTCATTGCGGGTGACCATGTTAACAGGCTGACCGCCCATCTTTGCTACTTGGTGCGGCACAAGCTCATCAAACATAACAGGTCTGCCAGTGTTTCTATCAATCTCTCCCATCTCCGAATAAGAGCGGAAGTTGTTTTGCAACATGGGAATAATAAACTTGGTCGCCATGATGTATCTTTCTGCTTCGCCCATATCCGCATAATTATCTTCAAACCATGTAATGATAGTATATACCTTCCTTGCTATCTCTGCGGTAGAACCATACCCCTCTTCATCTCCATATTGATCAAGAACGTCGCCGTATATCTTTTTGGCATTGTTGATCTGGATTTGAAGCTGATAGTTATCCATTATTTTATCTCGGCGTTTGTTAATCTTCTCGCTGTGCCCTTCAAGAGCCATGGCGATAATCTTGTCGGCAGCAGCAGTCACAAGCTCTTCGTTCTCGTTTAAGAACGCTGCGATCTCTTGGATAATCTCAAACTCTTCTGGGGGTGATTGAGGGTTGACACGCATGCGATACAACCACTTGATTTTTATAAGAGGGTATCTTTCCCGATTGCCGTCTGGACGATAGTTTACATCTTGGAATATAACAAAGTCGGTGTCGTCCGCTAAGAACATCATCGGATCAGCGCCAGCATACTTATCACCGAAGTCAAGTTTCTGTTGTCCGGGAGCGTTGGCCTTAGACTTTAAGTGCGCTGTGATGGCGCTTGATAACTCCCTCGCGAACTGAACTGAGTAGTCGTTTGTTCCTCGCATGTTGGCAAAACTAAACCTTGGTCCATAACCAAACACCTCAGCGAACACGGCGTCAGGGTTCACCCCCATACGGTTACCTGTCCCTGTTCCATACATCTGCGCTCTCGCAGAGTCAAACTTGCCCGTATACGTATGAAGCGGCTGTCCGTCGTCGGCAGTCCAGTCAAACTCAAGACCACCTTGGGCTTGCTTAACGTGCCACTTGTCAAGGTGTGTGAGCTTCATCATTTCTTCGCGGGATCGGTCGTAGGCACTCTTCGCCATGTAGCCGCCAGCAGCAAGGTTCTGTCTGATTTGCTCTTTGTAGCTGGGTGCGGTATCTTCTTCAAACTCCAGCATCCCGTCAACAAACTCATCAAACTCTGGCACATCTCCATCTTCGTCGACTGAAAGGGTTTCATTACTGTACAAGGAAATGACCAAGTGGGTCGTTGGTCTTTCAGAGCCAGCGGGAACGTCATCGGGCTGAACACCAACGAGGTTTCTTAGGCTGATGTCCCAGTCGCCATCGTCACCCGGCATCTCATACATCATGTCGTCAATGTCAAGTTCACTAGCGAACTCGCGCATTCCGCTGTAACCACGTGGGATCTCTTCAAAATCTTGCGGATTGTCAGCTATGTAGCCCGTGTCCGTTGCGCTGTAACCTGTCCAACCAAGATCAATCTCAAATTCATATCTTGCGCTGGCATAGCAGTAAATGTCATTCATCTCTTCTTCAAGATTGTAACCAACGTCACCATGTTCAAGCTCGTCTCGGTTGTCGGTGTAGCGTTCTATTTGACCTGCACAGTAATCTTCTGCTTTCTCCAAGCGGTCCTCAATAGAGCCGTGGAAGTTTGCGTTGGTTTCACTCGCTAAGTATTCGATCATCTCTTGTATGCCTTCCTGATCGCCTGAGTGCTCGCCTGTCTCTTCTACACTAGTAACATCATAGTTGTTGATGAACCAAGCGATGTGATCCCATGTTTTTTCATCTGGCGCGTCGTTGGAGCGACCCTTGATTTGATAGATCGTGTTCTCATATTCGCTGTAAGTCATTGTAACATATGATGATGATTCGCGTCGTTTGTGCAGCTTCTTGCGGAGAGATACTAGTGTGCCGCGACTGTCAGAACCGCAGTGTCCCATTCGTGACGCTTCAACATCGCAAGAAGATACGTTTAGGTTGTACCAGTAAGAGCCATCATCAAATGTGTGCAGGATGTTCTCTGGATCTTCTTTGTTGTTCAAGTACTCAATAGCGATTTTTTGAGCTTCATAGATATCCTCTTCGCCTTTGATTAGTTCGTAGTTGGTGGCGTCATCATTAAGAAAGGCCACAAGCTCGGAGTATCCGTTCAACCAGAAGTGAAAGTTCTTACCTGCGAGACTGCGTAGGTATTCTTTCAAACTCTCCACCTTCTCGCTTGGAAGCCCAGCCTTGCTCAACGCCTTGACTGCCTTCATGAATGCCTTGCGCCATGCACCTTGGGGCTTGTCCAGTGCGTTGCGGATGTTCGTGATAACAAACGCAACCTTCTTGTTTTGTTCTATTTTTTCCTCGTCGTATGCCTTGCGTACAACAGGCTTACCATCGACACCACCAGTATAATACGGCGTCACCGTTCTCGCTACGGGATTTAATCTTTCGCGTCCTTCGGGCTTGTCAGAGATAACATCGTCTCTGAACATATTGTCCATAAGAAATGTAACCACTTCGTATTGAAGGGCGGGTATGGTAGCCGCGTCTGCCATCTGTCCTCTGGACTTCTTCCAGTGGTTCGCAATATATACCTTCGCCTTCTCGGATGCGTCCGGCATCGCGTCTTCTAAGTAGTCGATAACAAACTCAGGAAGACCAATATCGCGGAGGCCTTCCGTTAAAACATTATCTCTAACATAGTTAAACCAGTTCCCTGTAGAAATATCCATTTATTTTCTCCAACAGAGTAAATAGTTACTATCTTTTATAATCATCTTCCAATCTTACAACGTCGTTTAAATGAGGTGTGCTAACCTCTACAATCTCAACTGCGGTTTCATTCGCCCCAAAGCGATGAACTTGGTGTGGTACCACGTGGAACGCCTCACCGGGGGCAAACTTCTGAATGTTGTCGTTCTCGTCATAGTTGTACAAAATGCCTTTGATAACGTAGACGGTTTCCTCTTTTGTCTCGTGATACTGCTTCGACAAACGATGGCCGGCATTGATGTGCAAAACTTTGCCAACGTAATCCTTTGTCTCTGCCCAGATAATTTCGTGTCCCCACGGTTTTTCAACTCTTCTCATTTTATCTCCAAAATAATTGTACTGCCACAATCATAAACGACAAAAATACACATATCATCGTTTTAGTTGTAAACATGCTTTCTCCCAGTAACCACCACGTGAGCACAGGGAAGGTGACATACGACATCCCAAACCCTAACATTCGAGATGTCCACGCTTCATTACTCGCGTCCACGGCGATGCGGGTGCCATACCAAAAACAAATGCTAGCCGGAACCCCAAACACCAGCGCACACAGAAGGGGTCTATTCTGCCACCACTCCCAAATGTAGTGAGAGTAAAGCTGAAACCAGACAAGCGTTTGAGCTAAGGCGAATAGGGAACATGACCGCACGATCTCAGAAATTTGCAACGAGCACCTCCACTGCGTTGTCCTTGTTGTTGGTGATTTTGCCCCACTTATCCACCAAATAAAAAGTATGCCCCTCATAGAACTTGAGGATTTTGGGAGTAAAATGATATACGAGTAAACTTTTGTTTATCGCCGTCTTTAAATATTCTCTCAACGCTTCATGATTAATGGGCGTTTCATCATATTGAGCCTTCTCTTGTTCGGCCCCTTTTAGGTAATCATATTGAAAATGGCCGGCCGGGATAACCACGTAGTCACATTTGAGGGTGTTGTTCCCTATGCCGTCTAAGAAATTATCATTGGCATCGTATTTCACTACCATAGATTGAGAAGGCACTCTAGCCATGTTCGGGATGGCGCGTGGATTATAACTATCTCTCTGGAACGATCCTCGCGATGCTTGGCCAACCGAAGAAAACTTGCACAAAAGGAAAAAGATCGCCGATCTCACAAAAGGATCATCATAATTAGGCAAAGTCTCTTGTAAGAGGTAAAATATATTTTTATCTTCAATATTGTCAAAGTGCATCGCCGCCGTCATGACTTGCTGGGGGTGATGAGAAATACATGTCCAGAACTCAAATATTGTGTAACAGTTTGTGTGACCAACAACATAGCGGCCGGCCTTAGCTAAGTCAATTTCCAGCTCCCCGTCATAAGTCACATAACAATGGACCACAGATTCGGCAGGAATGAGACTACGAAGGGCTCTAGCAGCCTTAAACTGACGGTTCTGTAGACTCAGGGGGCTCTTCATTCATTTCTCCCATAACACGCTGCATTCTTTTTTTCATGATCTCGCTTGCTGCCTCTTCTTCCGCGGTCATGGCCGATGAGGGATTGGCTTGAGCCTGCTGCATTTGTTTCATGAGGGCAGCGAGATTGTTTTGAGCTTCCATCACTTGCTGATTTCGAGAGGTGCCGCGGCGAGTGCGGTCGGGGTGTTGGGACTGCAACTCTTGAGCACTTGCGGGCGCTTGAGGTTGTGGGTCTGCAGTCGGGGAATTCGGCGACGTAGAGTATTGTTCCGTCTGCATTTGAAGATATCCTCCAACAATTTTGTGAACATCATCAAGAATTAGATCCGCTTTGGATAATCTCATGCGCAACTCTTCTACTTGTTCCCATGTCTCTGATGTCAACATTTCTGTAGAATTTTGTAAGTGTGTGAATATTTGCGTCGCCGCGGTGATACAGGTCTGCGAGCGTGCCAGCAGCCGGGAGACTTCTGACGGCAGCTCATCTAGGTCTAGAGAAAACTGAATGTTTACTCTGGGGTTGTCTTGGTTACTCATTTTATCCTCTTAGTAAAGTTTTGGTTTGATTAAGTGTGCCCTCTATAATGTGGGGGGCGCCCACAACCACAATCTCGGTGCCCGTGTGGCCTCGGTTGATGGTAAGTTTTGTAAATCTGTGAGCTACGTCTAGGTCCTTGGCTAGTTTTCCCTGTTCGTTTAGTTGTCTCATTCGGGACTCTTCCCTGATCATAACAACATGCTCCGGGTTAACAAAGACCTCCCTAAGAGTATACTCTTGCTGGGTCGTCAATGTGGTGTTTTGACATATCTCGGTTAGTTTAACTAGCGGCATGCTCGCCTCCAATGGGGTATACATCCCTTCTCTTAACATTCCACTCTGCGTTGGCAGCGTAGACACGATAAACATGGTGGCTACGTGTGCTCAAATAAACACCCGCCAAGGGCTTGTCAGCAAATCGCATTCTCATTCCTTTCCCGGTCTCACACCACAGTTCCGTTCCCTGTGGGATGTGGACTAAATCTCCTTCTTGCATCATTTGTCCTCCGTTTGGATAATGCCAAAGTTAGTAGTAATTAGAGTCCCAGCACAACTGGCGGCATTTTTAAGAGCCGATAGGGTGACTTTTACAGGATCTACAATACCATTTTCCACCAAGTTTGTCAACCTGTTTTCTCTAAAATTCCACCCGTAGCCATCTTCTGCCTCTAAGACTTCTTGAATAATGAGATCGGGTGAGGCGCCAGCGTTTAAGGCCATCTGGCGGATGGGCTCATAGCACGCCTCTTTCACCACAGCGGCTCCTGCGCCATGATCATGGATGTCGGTAGTAGTAACACACAAAGACTGGCATGCTCGCAGCAGGGTCGACCCGCCGCCCGCAACAATGCCACTCTCTTGGGCGGCTCGAACTGCCTCCAGTGCATCTTCGATGCGATGCTTCTTTTCTATCATCTCCACCTCAGTTGCTCCCCCCACACGGATAACGGCCACTCCAGACGCAAGGCGAACGATTCGTTGCTGAATGCTATTGCAGGCTTCAAGGTCCGATGTGGCTTCGATTTCTGACTTAAGGAGATCAAGCCTCTTCTCTATATCCTCAAGGTTAGCATTACCCCCCACAAAGATGGTCTGTCCTTTGGTGCTTTCAACAAACTTTGACGTTCCAAAGTCAACCATAGATACATCTGCCAACTTGCGGCCAGAGTCGCGCGAAATGAATGTGGCCCCCAACGACACAGCAAGGTCCTCCATGGTATTTCTCCTCTCTTCACCGTAATAAGGAGCCTTGATGGCTGCTACTTTTAAAGTCCCTCGCATGGCATTCATAATCAGGGCTGCCAATGCTTGTCCTTCGATCTCATCGGCGACAATAACAAGGGGCTTTCCTTCTCGCGCCACCATCTCCAAGACAGGAAGGATATGCTCAACATTACTTATCTTGTAGTCGGTAACAAGAACCAATGGCTCGTCATGATGCATGACTGCTCGACGTTCATCAGTAATAAAAGCTCCAGCACAGAAACCAGATGCAATCTTAAACCCCTCAGTCACATCTAGAGAAGTCTCGGTGGACCTCGACTCTTCAATAGTAATGGAGCCATCTTGACCCACTCTATCGTAGGCCATGCTAATAATATCCCCAATTGAGGAATCGTTATTTGCAGAAATGGTAGCGATGTGTTTCACATCCTCAATATCCGCAATCGGGATAGCCATTGACTCTAGATTTTTTGCGATTTCTCTAACGGTAGAATTAATACCACGTTGCAATTCTGTGGGGGCGATGCCACTCGCGATGTGACGCTGAGAGCCTTTAAGGATGGCTCGGGCTAGCACCGTCGAAGTAGTTGTGCCATCGCCCGCCGTATTGTTTGTTTCAATGGCTGCCTGCTTGATTATTTGTGCACCCGCATTCTCAAAGGGATCTTCGAGAGAAACAAAATGAGCAACCGTCACCCCATCTTTGGTGATAAAGGGCGCTTTGCCTTTCTCCTTCAGCAAAACATTGCGGCCTCGCGGCCCTAAAGTGGATGCCACGTTGTCGGCTAAAATGTCTGCTCCGCGCAAAATCTTTTGCTGAAGCGTGTGATTATCATCATATTTTCGACCCATTAATACCTCTAGGTTAAGTTATCTTTATTATAATCACTTATTGAGGAAATGTCAAATGTTATTTGACTAAATTTCTTCTGTTGCGGGTTCTGCAGATTTGGCTAGCAGATCAACAACCTGCTCACCCTCTTGTTGTGCTTTTTTGTTTGCGTTCATCGCAGTGGAGCGGCGATCTGCACTAAAGTATTTTCCTACATTTTCTGTAAACGACTTGGTGGTTTCAAGCAGAGACATCATCTCTTCTCCCATTTTTTCAATGTAGATTTGAGCACATTCTTTAATGTTTTTGTTTGACATATTGAGTTCACCATACACCTCAACACCAGCGATGTTGGCTATTTTTTGTGTCCCAGCAGCACTGATAGACCATTGTTTCCCTACCGAACCACCTTTGGCTTCGTTGAGTTCCTCGCGCATCATTATTTTTTCTCGCTCATGAAACTCCCCAAAATAAGATTCTGCAACTTGTTGAGTAGTCCCTCTTTCGTATCCGGTATTGTAGGCTTTTTTCAGACTGTTTACCATCCTCTTGTCAGGCTCTTCAAGGTTCTGGGTAGCCATCCAACCTTCGAAGTTCGCCTCTTCCCCACCTTGAGCATCTTCAAATCCCTGCCGTTGCGCGGCTATGGCAATAGTTCTACCCATTTCCTTCGCATAATCCTGCCTCTTGAGTTCCGGATCAGAAGGAGCACTGCCGGCATCGTTAAATGCTCCCTCGGCATCCAAGTTTTTGTAAAACATACCGCGCGTAGTATCGTAGCCGGGTGTTTGCTTTAAGATTTCCAGCATCTCAAGTCTCCATTCTGGGGAGTCTTGCCACTGCGAGATATGTTCTTCCAACAAAGGTGCCGCCGGTCCTAGCAGATCTCCGTTACCTGTTGCCGTCATAATTTCAACGAAGTTTGCGCGACTGATTATGAAGTCGAGCAATAAAAGCTGCGACACATCGTCGCCTTCGGAGTTTTTTCGACCGATAAGGTACTTGATGGCCGGCTCGCCTGAGCCCCCTCGGATGAATAGATAGTCTACAAGGTTAGTAAAACTTCCGTGGATTGGAGTCTTTGGACTTAAAAGCTTGAGACTCACGGGCTCGTCATCACCCGTTACGAAGTCCTCAATGGGGAGCGTGCCCCCAATCCGGCCAGCGATCTGTTTTCCACCCGTTACCGCAGCCATGAAACCCTCGAAAACAAAACCGGCAGATGATTCGCTATAATCATTCAAACAGGCCTGCAATGACTCAATGATCATCATCATGTTCAAAATTGCATTAAATCTCATGCCTGTACCTTTTCGGCGCGCTTGGGCCGGATCGACGAAACTATTAACATGCTGGATGCGAGCCTGAACACTGGGCTGTCGAGTGATTGAGGCGAATATTCTTTCGATGTCCTTGCGTGATTGACTGTTGGGATCGCCCCACGATTCGTTGGGGGTCAGCTTAGGAATAGGGATGGACATGCTGAAGCGCTCGGCCTCTGTCAAAGAGGAGAGCTTGGGTAGTTGGACATTGACAATGTCCTCGATCATCTCTGTAAGCAAATCCACTTGGCTTTTAGTTTCTTCTTCTCTCACCTCAATAAACATATCCTTCATAAAATCTGACATTGTATTTCCTCTAAATTATAATATCTGCGATGCCATACTCGACCGCTTCCTCTGCGGATAAGTAGACATTCACCTTTCGTTCTAGTAACTTCTTGAGTTGTTTTTTGGTCAGATCTGTCTCCGCTATCAAACAATCGCTGTACATCTGTTGAATCTGCTCTACGGCTTCCATCTCATTAATGAGATTATGCAGAGGGCCATGGTTACCTGCGATCACTGAATGAATCATAACGCGACAGTTTTTCCCTATCTTGCGCTTTCCTTTCGTTCCGGCTGCTAATAAAATAACGCCGGCGGACATCACCTTTCCAATACCTACTGTGTGTATCTCGGTTGTCTCGCGCACCACTCTCATTATGTCGTACATTCCAAACATGTCATCAGCAGAGCCGCCATATGTGGACAAGTAAAAGGTGATGGGGTGTTCCTCGTCGGGAGTCAGCTTGTTAAGTTCATCCAAGTAGAGCATAGCGTGTATAAGTTCCGCGGTCTTCTCTTCGGAAACATCCGAAAACAAACCAATACTACGGAGGTCTGGCTCCGGTGGTCGTTGCTCGGACATCAATATCTGAGCTAGTTCTTGCTCCAGCGCCTGCATATCCTCTTCTCGGCGCTTGTCTGCCTTTTGTCCTTCATCCTCTTTGGGTCGCACCATATCTAAAATTTTATCTATCACTGTATAAACCTCCAGAATCTAAGAGCCTCTTCCTTGTGCTTTTGCAGGTGGGCCATGGCTGTGGGCCAATCATCGAACTCTAATCCGGGCTTAAAAGCTTGTGGAGTCTGTTCGATAAGATTAGAGATCGCTTGGGCTTTGAAGACAAGAGTTTCTTGCTCGAACTTCTGTTCGAACGATTTTTGAGTCTCCAAATCAGAGTCGGTTTCCATGAGGTGCTTTTTCATAATCCTTTCCGACGTTGCGTAGTTTTCTAACGCCCGGGTCGCCATTATTAAATAGATGATTCTACTGGATTTGAGCAATTTTAATGACAGACGAGTGGTGTTGAGAAAGTAAAAAGTTTTGCACGTCACATATCCAAAAATAAAAGTTAATGCATGCAGCCACCAAATATCCATGTTTCTCCTAAAAAATAACCACCGGGATTCCAGTGGTTATTATAACGGGTCGTAAACCAAATGTCAACAACTAGTTGGTAAGGCGACGCATGATACGCTCAGCAAGAGTGTCAATCACTTGTGCCTTGTTGTTTTCTTTTTGAAGACGGCTAGCTACTCGGCGAGCAATCTCATTGACGATGTCTTCTTCCGACTCCATCATGGGGGCCTCAATCTCGTCTTCTTCGGCGTCAAGGGCCATGTCGACTTCGCCTTCAAGCTCATCATCGGCAGCAATATCAGCGTCCATCTCGGCGTCTTCGATATCATCTTCGACGTCCATTTCAGTTGAAACTGGCTCACCCAAGACATCCTCAAGTGCTGTTTCCAGTGCTCCCATAAAGTCGTCAACAGATACCATATCTGCACCCCCGTCAGCATCCATGGCAGGCTCCATGTCGATATCTGCACCTATCTCGTCATCAGCCTCAAGCTCATCCGCAGCTGCTTCTTCGTCTCCTCTTAGAGAGTCGTCTTCGAGGTCGTCAGCGGCAAACTTTTCCAGCTCTTCTGGATCGGCTTCTTCTTCGTTCATGTCCGGTGACCTACTGAACTGCTGCATTCTTTCTTGTCCGAGTGGGCGAAGCTCCGCCAGCTTCATGAAGCTACGGATTTCCGATTCGGTTAACAGGGGTTTACGAGCCATCTTTTTTTCTCCTTCAAAATGAGTCAATAATAAATAGTTAAATATTTTGTAAAACCTACGATTTTTACCATTTCTCTGAGATGCGCCGCATCTTTAAGAGAGCTTTTTGTTCAATTTGCTTGACACGCGCAAAAGAAATTCCCAACCTCTCGCCAACTTGACGCAGAGTCAAGGTTCCATTTTCATATATAGAGACCAGCGTACAATTAAATTCTTCTTCATGATCGATCCACATTCGGCAATCTTGATGAGGGCAACTTTCTTGTAGTTCTTGGCATTTGCGTGAACACGGGCGCAACCCATCTATTTTCATAAGTCTGGGTGCTCCTTGGCTATTAAATCAAACAAATCCTCAAGCTGGTCACCCGATAAGCCAGCGTCGGAAAGCGTCTCCTTTCCTTGGCGGCGAAGCTTATTAGATTTGGCTTTCTTTTTAACAGACTGGGTCTTTATTTCATCAATGAAGCTTAAAATCCTCTCATCTTGTTCCAAATAGCCGGTTATCATTGCTCTAAAAAACTCGGACTGCCGCAAATCATCGTGCCGTAATCGTATTATCAACTGAGCATGTCGGTGATCGTTGTCGGTGAATACAATCTTTTTATTCATTTTGCCATATTCTGGCGTAGTGGGGGCTACCATCGACGACTCCGAATATGTGTACCGCTTTCCGATAGGCCTGAGCTAGTCTGGCGGATGAACTCGGCGGTGGATGCTAGCTCTGAAATAGTGCGTGCGCCACTGTAAGAAAGGCCCGACTGAATGCCGTTTTCTAAATCTTTTAAAATGTTTAGTACTGAGCCGCGATAAGGTACTCGCGCAGATACGCCCTCATTAGACGAGTATCTTCCCCGCCAGCCAAGTTGCGCCTCTTTTGAAGCCATGCCGCGATAGGTCTTCCATCTTGTGCCATCGGACTCCTCTATGATCTTGCCGGGAGCCTCATCAGTACCC
>CEUO01068191.1_pt1 | contig 12998 bp, 5 predicted proteins | sample 531391 | NCBI WGS metagenome assembly CEUO01 (sample SAMEA2622799, study PRJEB7988) | marine metagenome | isolation source: saline water (ENVO:00002010), including
CTATGAGATTCTATTAATGCTACACCAACAGAAGTAGTACCAATTCCAAGATATTCATCTTCTAAATTATATGAAACAGTGGTCATATGGAAATCATTGACCTTGAAATTTCTTGGATAAAAACGTAATTGTCCTTTACCACCGACGATAGCAAAATCAAAGGATCCTAAATCATAAACATTACCACCATTACCATACTGAGTGAGATATCCAAATGAATTATCATGAATTACATTAGTAACCATTAATTGCCTTTCACCAGTAAATCTCTTATCCATAATATAATGGAAAGATTTCCTTGCTCTAGTTGTTGCTAAATCAAACTCATTAGCTACACTATACTGAGTTGCTCTAGGACGATGATTAAATGATCCACTAACATCATCAATTGCAAGAACTCTATTACCAACAGATTCATCAAAATCCGTCAAAATTCTACTAGAGAATATTATTTCATCTGAAACTATTTCTCCCTGAACTGTCTTAGAATTTTCTGTAACTAGATCAAAGTCATGAACACAATTTAAATCACCAATACCATATAAGTCGTTTACAACGTCGCATGAAGTAGTCTCTGTTGTTAAACCAACAATCATTGAATTTGAATTAATTGTATCAATCTGCATATCAGAGAATTTGATATGCCCTAAGGTATGGTTTAATGCACTTACAACATCATTCCAAGTATCGTATGCTACCTTAGATCTTAAAGAATAAGAGAAGTTCTGATAGTAGTAACTATCCTGTACTCTCTGTAGACTATAATTAAGAACACCAGAGTCAGTTTGCCATCCTTCATTAACTTTTGTTGATACAGATGTCTGCAAATAGGACTCATAAGTTGTTATAGAAGAAGCAATACCTAAAGTTTCGGAACTTAATCCTCTAATTTTTTGTTCTATTTTAAATTCATCAGTAGAAGAAACCCTTAGTTGACCTAACTTAGAATCCCAATCCTCAACCTCTCCAATAGCAGAATCTGATTGTACAGTTTCTCCTTTTATGTAATCATGTATTCCCAATTTAACATCAAATATTGGGAAATATTTCTCAGGTATTATTCTACCTACAGAATTCTGTGAATTATAATTACCAGGTGTTACATCAGGATCAAGATCTTGATACTCATTAAGTAAACTATAAGTAACGATACCAAGACCACCAATATTGGGATCAACAGCAGTTATCTCAAATAATTTGTAATCATATTCTGCAGAATTATATCCTCTTGCAGTAGTAGCAAGTCCAACACTTACACCTTCTATTAATACCTTATCACCAACAGAAAATGGGAAAGATCCAGCAGTACTAAATCCAACAGACATAGTAACACTAACATCCTTAGTAATTGTATTAAATCCAACTGTGTTAATTCCTACTCCATTACTTGCATTAGTTGGGATAATAGTTGGTTGTACATTACTTAAACCTTTAGTATTTTTAAGAATGGATACTTGCTGATCTCCTAATGAATAATCAAGATCAATATCAAGATCTCTCTTATTGGTTATACCATCAAAAACAAGAAGTTTTGGAGCAGTAGTATAACCTCTACCAACAGAAGTTATACCAATAGATTTAATAGATGCTAAATTCTCTATTGTTATAATTTGAGGCAATCCAACACTTGGTCTTAAAGTACTATCTGTTGGGAAATCATATCCAATATCTTTAAGATGCGTCTTTCTAACTTGTCCAATATTATCAGTAACTACATCAATAAGACCACCTTTTCCTGTATCTGATGTAATAGTAGTAATTCCAGGAACAGAATAATAATTAGATCCAAGATTCTTTATCTCAAACGCTGCTACTCCACCAAAAGCAGTTGTAGATTCTGTCTCGTAACTTAAAACAGAAGTACTAGAAATATAAGATGCTTTTTCTGGTTTTGTTGCTACAGTATAGGTAAATGTATTTGTAGCACCTACCGCAACCTTTTTAATTCCGTTATAACCACTATCAAAAGACTGTAACTCATTAGCAGAATCTATTCTAGTATCTCTCTTAATAATAGACTTTTTGGAAATAGGAAGATCACTCTCTTCTAAAGTATCAAGAGTATAATAAAGAATATTTGGAATATTTTCATTTACAGTAATAGTAGTAGAAGCATTAGCATCTACACCTGCTTTTCCAACTCTTGTAACATTAAAGTTTTCAGTAACTTTATCAGTATCCCATCTTTCTGTTAGATTTTTATCAATATAAAAATTAAATTGGAATGCAGAATATGTGGTTGCTTGATTCACAAATCCCAATGAAGAGTCTGAAAGATCAAAAATAGCAGACTGATTCTTATAAACTTTTAATGGTGGATTTATTGGATTAATTGTTCCAGCAGAAGCACTTGTAATACCAACAATAATTGGTTTTAATAAAGTTGCATTATAATAGGTATCTGCCAATTTAAATGTATTATCATCAACTCTCATTACATAGTATAAACCATCATTACTCAATCCTACAGAAGGAGTTGATGCAGTATGAATAATTTGTTGACCAGTAACTAATTGGTGATTATTAATAGTAATTTCATTAGTAGAAGTGTTTACTCCTGCAGCAGTAAAGTCCTTTGGATTAATTACAATTCTTCTATTATAATCATTATACTTAACGGTAAATGATGTAGTTATAGAACCTGGACTTACACTCATATTAACTTCATCATCTTTCAGTAATCCATGACTACTTCCAGTAGATACTGTTACAAGATTTCTTTGAATTTCACAAGTAATTGGATCATAAACAGTTTTAAAACTATGCTCAACACCCGTTCCTACACCAATAATAGCTAAAGTTGATGATGTTCTAACACTTTCTGCAACACCAACCCAATTATTACCAGAACTATCCAATCCAACTCTAACTGTTGCAATTCCAATTAAATTATTACTTACTTTTGCAATAAAAAGACGATCTCCACTCTGTAAAATAGAAGTAGTATTACCAACAAAATTTCCAGAAGTTGGTTCAGTAACAACATCATCTTGTACTACAAGACCAGATCCTAAATTAGGATAATAATCTACTATATCTCCCGTCTCAAATCCATGATTAGGAAGGAATATAGTTTTATATGGAATCTTAATATCTGTTAATCCAGCACCTGCAGAACCTCTACCTCTAGGATAACCACCTACAGGTGTTCCTACACTTCTCTTATTTGGATAATTAGGATTATCGGAAAGTTGTATTGTTGCACCTAATCCAACACCAGTTTCGTAAACTGGAGCTGCATCAGGATCAACAATTGTAATTGTAGGAGCAGATGTATATCCAGCACCAGCATTAGTAAGAGTTAGAGAAGTTACAACATCCGCAGTCAATACTGCTGTTGCTTCTGCTGTTGTAAGCTCTGTAGGAGCACTGAAAGAAAGTGTAGGTGCAGTACTATATCCAAGACCAATTGTTGCAGCAGTTCCAACCGCCCATGGATCTGCAACATTAAATGAAACTGCAGTAACAAAACCAGCTGTACTAATAGTTGCTATACCAACAGCAGTTTGGATTCCACCTGATGAAAGGAAAGAATCACTAATAGTAATTGTTGGAGCAGTTGCATATCCTATTCCAGAAGAAGCAATTGATACTGAAGCAGGATTTATAGATGTTGTATTACCAGTTCCTACCGTATGTAAACCAACAGTAATAGAAGGTTCTGATCCTGCAGGAGCACTAAATGTGACTGTAGGTACTGATGCATATTCTGAACCACCATCAGTTACTTCAATAGAAATTACTTGTCCTTCAGAAGTACCTGCACCAAGGGTTGCTGTTGCTGTTGCTGTATCACCAATAGCAAGTCCAGCAGGAGTTATAACAGTTGATCCAATAGAAGCAGTAACTGTTGGTCTAAAATAAAGTTCTGTATCTGTCTTAACTGTATAAGTTGTATTAAATCCTGCTTGAATTCTTATCTTTCTAGGATCTTCATAAAGAACAGTAGTTACTGTATGTGCAGCACCCGTAGTACCCTCAACTGCTCTAAGAGCTCTAATACGATTATTTTCAGGTTCTACCTGCAATACTTTAATTTTCTCTGTACCTATTCGTAGAATATCATTAGGATCTATAGAATTATAATCCCCATCAACATTAAAATAAGTAGTAATTCCAGTTACTCCATCACTACCAATTCCAGTAGGTTGAGTACCAAAACCAATTAAAGAAAGAGTATTAGTTGTAATTCCTGCTTTATAAACTCCACCAATACCCGAAGAGGTTGTAGATAATCCAGAAACATTAATTAAATCACCATCTGACCATTGATTTGGTTTATCAGAATAAAGAATATATTCACCCTTTTGTTTACCAGGATATACTTTAACTGAAGTTATACTACTGGTAGCAACACTGACATTAGTTACATCCTTTCCAACAACTTTAGAAACAACAGCAGATGCTAAACTACCTTCAGTATTATCATTATTAAATACAACTTTATCTCCAACTTGATATTGGGTTCCTGTAGTTTGGATTCCTATTTTTTTAATTTGTCCAGGTGAAACTGCACTAATCTCAATAGTTTGTTTTAAATCATTTGGAATATGAACATATTCATAATGATCTTTTCCTTCAATAAGATTATATGCAATGGTATTTCTTGCCCAAGTAGTATCTTCTAAAAGATATTGTTCTTGATTGGAAGTAGATTGGAAATTAAAATCATTAGGAGTGGAATGATAATTCTCACCAATAATATATGGGAAAGTAGGTCTCTTATATCCAGCAAATGGTCCAGTTCCATCTGCTACACCATCTGTTATGGTTGTAAAATAAGCATATGTTCCATTAGGGAATTCTGGTGTAACACAAAATCTTCCATTATTTTCATCAAGTACAGTTTCGTCAGTTACTCTATAATAAGTATAATCCTCAACAAAGAATCCTTCGGGGAATAAATTAACTGGAGGTCTTCCAGTTGTTAAATTAAGTCTATATCCAGAAGTTAATTGTCTTACTACTCCACCTGCTCTCTGAGAATAACCATAAGGACCATATATTGGATTACCATCGTATGCCCATCCTAATATTGGTGAGTGGTCTGTAGAAGCGATCTCAAGACTGTTTACCCTTATTAGGTCTCTTTTACCATATAAGGTCTTAGAGACCGTTGATCCTGCTCCTACGGTGCCGTAGAGTGCCTCTCTGAGCTTTCTTGGTGCATATAGATGAGAATACTGTAATCCCCTATTTTCATTAAATTCATCAGGTATAAATCCATCATCCCCAGTGAAATTTTCATAATGTCTCTGGAATAAATTAATTCTCCAATTTTTAATATTTGCCTCAAACTGTGCTCCATCACCAGGAACAACTACAGTAATTGTTGTATTTGATTGAGTATATCCAGCACCTCCTTCAATAACGTTTACAGATGTTATTGTATTATTTTCTAATACTGGAGTAAGTACTGCACCTATACCATCACCAATTAATACAAGATCTGGTGGAGAATTATATTCTTTACCTACATTCTGAACTAATACTTCTACAATTTTTCCATCATTAATAACTGGTGTTAATTGTGCCTGAGAACCTGCAATTAATTTAAATAATGGTTGTCTATCAAAATTAATAATTTCAGAAGAACCATATCCAACACCGTTATCTGATAAATGAATAGAATTAATTTCTCCTCTGAAAATAGGTTGAGTTACACACTCGAAAGTATTACCTGCAGTAGAGGCTATACCAACCTTACCTTTTACAGATACTGTGATTGGTTGATAATTAAATGAATGAGTACCTACACCAATGGTAGTTAAATCAACAAATTGTTCAGTTCTATAATTTAACGACTTATCATTCGTGTTTACTCCAACAGTTGATAATTTAAAACTATCATCATCAATTTTTGTCAGATAATATTCTGATCCACTAGTTAATCCACCAGCTGCTGTTCCTTCAGCAGTATATTTAAGAATTTCGCCAGAATTATATCCATGATCACTTATAGTAATAATATCTGTTGAGGTATTAATTCCACTTGATGGAGTAGTTGTTTGTTTATTTTGATAACCAGATCCACTAGAAATTATATTAAAAGATGATACTACAGATTTTTTATTTACTGATGCAAAAGATTGTTTTCCAATACCATTAGATGTTAATGTAATGGTATTAATTCCAACTATAGCATCTCCTTCATTCTTATGAAGAGTGATTGTATTTACACCAACATTAGTATTAACATAATATTGAGCATTAGTAGTTAATCCACCAACCTGAGTTTGATCATATGTGTAATAAACTACTTTTTCTGCATTTCTAAATTTATGGTATGTACTAAAACCAATTTGGAATGCATTATTAACCGTAGTACCAATACCAATTCTTTCAGAAGCTGCATCTGCAAAAAAGTCAACTTGATGACTAATTTTCTTCATATTTACAGCAACAACAGCACCTTGACCATTACCACCACTAACTGTAACAGTAGGTGTCTCTTCATAATCAAAACCTGGATCAATTATCTTAAGAGCAAGTAAAGAACCAGAAACTCCAGCATATCCAGTAGCTCCACTTCCTACAGAATCAGAAATATGTAAAATGGGTGGATTAATTACATCATAATCTCTACCAGGAGAAGTAACTTCAACACTATTAAGTTGTCCATATAAAATAGAATCAGAAGATTTATAATTACATACTTGAACACCATTAACTAACATTCCAGTAAATCCTGGTAATGTTTCAACAGGTTCCTCAGAATCATTTACTGAATCAACAAATTCTCTTAAAAGATTTTGAGACTGTAGTGTTTTCTTTCTAAAATCATAAGGTTCTATTCTACTGTTAGTAACTGTTGTAGCAGTATCAATACTAACATAAGTTCCATTAGAAATATTAGTCCTACTAGTTGCTAATCTAATTGTAGAAGCATTTACTCTTTTAACAAAATATAAACCTTCATCAAATAATTCAGTACCATCAACAATTTCAGTTACTTTCCTTCCAAAAGCATCATAAAAATTCTGAGAGATTCTTTCTGGTGAATAATAAACAGCATCACCCGTATAGAATCCATGATCACCATTTAGTTTAATTTGAAGATCACTTCCTTCAAATCTTCCTGAAAATACTACTGCTTGATTGTTAACATTTAAAGGTTGAGCATAGTATGAAGGAATAGAACTAGCAGCAACTAGATATTCATTACCATTTCTACGATAAACATTTTGTACATTAGTAGAATATGGAGTAACAGTCGGATAAGTATTAGATACTGCTTTTGATATATTTCTTCTTAACGTAAGAGCACTTACATCAGTAATTTGTCCCTGACCTTTAATATTAAATGACTTTGCGGAATTAATATTAAGTACAGTAGAGGTTTGTAAGGCAAATCCTCCCTGCAAAACAGTAACAGTATCTCCTACTTTTAAATAATGATCAACATCTAAATTAACTTTATATGTATAGTCAGCAACATCAATTAATTCTACATTATTGATTTTATAACTCGAAGCAATATTAAAAAACCAATCTTTACCTTTAAATGTATTATCCTTAACACCTAAGGTTTTAATTCTTGCAATATCACCTTTTCCAAAACTTTTCGTATTTTCAGGAAACTCAAGTTTATCTAATACCTTACCAATTCTTACTTTAATAGTTTTAGATGAATCTAACGAAGAAGTTCCATAAACATAAGTATTAATTCCAACATTAGTAGCATTATTAATTGTTCCATTAATATTAGAGCATCCAAAGAATTGAGATACGTTTCTAGAAGTATAAGAAACAATACCAGCAGTTCCATCACTATAAGTACAATATAATTCACCACTAGTTGGGAATCCTACTGTAGAATCAACATCCAATGATGTACTTCCAGAGGATACCTGTCCAATTACTCTAGTTTTATAATGAGGTTTAAAAGTACCGTATATTGCACCATCAACTCTAGAATCTCTATCATATCCACCGTCAAGTGACAGTTTATAATATGTTGTACCTGCTCCAGTATTAATTGGCTCTATTGAAGTAATTGGAGCATATGCTTTTGTATAATCGTTCTTATAAGCATCTTGGAATAAAGTGGCATTCTCTAAATTAACTGGATTACCTTCACCTTCGATATTTTCAACTACATATTGATTTACAACTCTATAATTAGCATTAGATGGAGTAAAAAGAAAATCTCTTGGTCTTACAATTTCTACTTTTTCGTCATATAATGCTTTAAATAAAATTTCAAAAGATTTATCTGTACCTTTGCTTAAATAAAAATCTTTTGCTTGTTTTATGAAAATATTTTGATCAAGGTCTTTATGTAGAGTACGATCCTCAAAACCTGGTAATAATTGATGTTTTGTTTTAAGTAAAAATTCCTTAAGGAATAAAGTACTCAAATTCTCGATCTTAGACCCTCCTAGATGCGTCTCAGAGGTGCTTGTATCAAAAACTAGTACATCTGGCTTAGTTTCACTCTTATATGAGGTTATACCACAAAATCCACGTACACAACCAGTAAAACAGGTAGATGCAGTTCCAGTATAAGTGATAATTTCATTATCAATTTTTAATAATCCATAAGAACTAGGAAATCCTTCAGTTCCTGCAGGATACTCTGTCATATCAACAGGAATAACATCTGTAAACTGATCTACATGAGTTGATAATCCTACAGCATGAATTTGATTTGTTTGCTCAGAAACTTTGACATATTGATCAATATTTTGTATCAGATCAATAGGACCACCTTGGAATTCTTGTCCAAGGTAATATTGCTTTAAAAATTCAGAAACTAACGGAAACTCATTCTGCGTATATGCAGGAAGTTGGTTCTGAACAATATTGTTAAACTGGATTCTCTTTTCTGGCATTTTATGATCTTACTAATGTGCCGTTGGCGTAACTAGAAGTAACAATATAATCGGATGCTGCTGGATCTATTCCTGAGGAGATGTCATCCACCACTGTTTCAAAATTACTTGCACTTATATCTAGTTGTAAATAAAGATCCTGTAATCCGATAACATCATTGGATTTTGGACATGCAGACAACTCAATAATTGATTGACCGTCCTTTATCTTACCTGATAATACATTAATTGGATTAATAGTGATAATTCCTTTCTTATAATTTATATTTCCTACGTTTCTTCTTACAACTGTGGGACTTGTAGAATTTTCGTTAGGTAAAGTGAATAAAAATAGAGATCCATCTTCCCTATTAGTGTTCGGAACATCAGAAAGGTAAACATCATTACTAATTCCACTTATTCTGAAAGCAGTAGACTTAATATTATATCCACTCATGCTTTTTATATAGAATTCATTACCAAATCCAACAGAATACTCTGCTAAAGTATTTAACAAACATCTCAGATCCCTTCTTATCTGAACTGTTGTAATATTGGATGTTATTGCTTCACTACTTTGGTCAATGATGTTTAAAAACTTACTATATGCAAATCTTGCTCCGTATTTGTTCATTTCGGTAGATTCTGCAAATTTATTTGCATTTTGAGACACAATACTCGAAACTGATGCTCCAGTATTTGCCAAATTACTATTATAATAGATTTTTGAGTCAATTTCGATGTAAAGATACTTTAGATCAAGAATTTCAGGAACAATTCCTGCCACAGCATACTTCTTTAACTTAGTTCTAATGTTTTCTTTAATTAAATTAGGTAAAAAGTCTCCAGTTTTCGGTTTTATGCTAATAAAGACCTTTCCATACTGAGGAGGAACTAAATCTTCACCTCCAAAGACAGAAATTGACTCTGTTTCTTGATAAATTCGAGATGGAATCAATGTTTCATAATCATTTGCTGTTAAAGCACGATTTTGAGAGGCATAAATGCGTGGAGCAAACTTTTTAATTGATTCTACAGTCTCAATATTATCTCCACCAGTCGAAGAAATGTCTGTAGTGATTAAAGAGACCCCAGAAGTGACTGAATAGTCTAATCCGTTCCTTTCATAAGACAAATTACCAGCAAATTCAAATTGACTGACTCCATTTCCAGCATCTCCATTGGAAATTATGTAATCTGCCTTAATAAAATTGTTTTCTTCTAACTTTTTACCAAAAATCCCATCTCCAAAGAAGATTTGATATCTTTCATCCTCAATTTCTTGTAAAAAATAGACTTTTGACTCAGAATCAAGGTCAAAAAGACTATCTTGAGTAGTATAAGTTGTTTTACTAGTAGAATTTTGGTTTGGTCTCACTACAACCTTTAATAATGAGGTATCAATACCAGCATTTGGTAAAATAAACTTCTGATTTGGTGTTTGAGAGGTAAAAGTAAATGTAGAAGTGATCAATGACCCCTGATAAATGCTAATTTCATTAAAATTAGCAATTCCATCTAATATAGGAACTGTAATATCACTTACAATTGAGAAAATAAACGATTGATTTCCAAAAGTACCTGAAGTTGCTGCTACAGGACCTGCTTTAAGAGTAATTGTGGCAGGTGTAGGACTAATATCTGTACAATCTACGAAAAAACTAATGGTTGCTGTTGCTGCTTTTCTTGATTTTGGAATATATCCGATATTTCTTGCTAAAGAAACGACATTTTCTCTTAAAGTAGCACTATCAATGAATACTTCATTAGCTACCATATTGGCATTATATGAAGTTATATACGTATTATATGCTAGTACATCAATTATTGACGAAAGATTTGATCCTTCAAAGTCATAATCCGTAAAAGTGGAGTTTGCTTTAAGATATTCTTTAAGCGATGTCTTAACTTGATTAAAATCAAGGTTAGAAAAATTAACTAATGCCATTTATCTCGTTGACTGTAAGGCGAATTGGAGTTCTTGAGGAGGAACATCTGCTCCTATGATCTCATAAATGATCGCAACATCGAATTGATTGTTATCAAAATTAGGAAATGCCGTACATTTGATTAAATCAACCCTTGGTTCGTATCTATTAATAGATTGCTTTATTTCATCAACTATTTCAGAAGCAGAAATATCATCAATATTCTCAAAAAGGGATGCAGATATCCTAGATCCGAAATTTTCATCAAAAAATTTCTCACCAGGAAGTGTGAAAACGATATTTCTTACAGAACGAGCAATCGCATTCTCATTTTTTAGACCAATAAGGTCATTATTAAGAGGATTTGTCTGAAAAGTCAGACTAATATCCTTAAATCCTGGACTAACCCGTTCTAATGGCACTTAAATACAGCAATTATTGTTTATTTATTAAGGATTTATGACTAACCTTCTGCAGAGGGTATCATATCGTCGTCATAATCCAATCCTTCCCAAAAATCATTGTCTTCTTTTCGCTCATAAAGGTCATTTTGCACCTTTTTATTTGTTCTTTTGGGTGTTATAGCGTCATTTGCAATCTCTCTTAGCATTTTTTCTTCCATTTTGACCTCTTTGCTATAAAAAAAGGACTCCGAAGAGTCCCTTGTATTTATTTACCTTGTCCCCGATACCTTTTCGGTGCTCCATTACGAGAAGAACTTGCGAATTTACTGTGTTTTCCTCTTCCCTGTCGAGTTTTTTTCGGTTTTGCCTCAATATTAGATCCTGAGGAGTTCCATGAAACTGATTTTGCCATTTTTAATGTGGGTTATAAAGATTAAGAAGGTATACGGCACCAATAATGCCAAGAACAATGAATAAACCGAGCCACGCAGCAATTGTCATAATAATCATAATTTGGATAATTTAAGTTTAACAGATTCGGGTGTAGCACATACACGGTACTGAACATCATCTCTACGAGATAATTCGGTGGTGAAGAGTGCCGTCATATCCCACAACTCTTCTGTTGTGAGATTAGACACTTCAACTATTTGATGATCATCTTTAATCTGCATTAGATAACACGAGTTTTTTCGTGACCGACACGTATTCGAGGATCGCACCAGATTTCATCACCTGCTTCTTTCGCATCTAAACAGAATGATACGTCTTCTCCACACATATCCTGTACCTTACCAGATTCAAAGACTTGCATCTTAGGAGCGAACCATGGATATTCGAGTTCCTCGAAAACGCCTTTCTTAATCATTACCCAACCAAACCCAGTATAGTCAACTGTGAAAGGCTTTCTTCTTTTCGAGATGCTTTCGACGGTTTCGTGATTCATAACACCACCATTCTTGCGGAAGTCATCTTCTTCTAACCAGTGTGCAACAGATGTAGTGCTGCCATCTTCTGTAGCATACCAACCAGCAGCAATACGTCTTTCTTTACTTTCATCCCAAGTTCTCTCACCTTTATCATTTGTACCTACAACTTCAGCAGGAACGGCAAGGTCACATAACTGCCAGAACTTCTGAGAATCAAAGACAATATCCGAGTCAATCCATAATTGATAATCATACTTAAGTTTCCCATCCCATGGAATCTGCTTTGGTCCTCTGAGTACATTTGCACCTAAACACTTACAACGTGCAAAGTTAACCATTGAAGAATAGTCCTGTGAGATTTGGATAGACATCCCATTCTGAACTAAGTCAAAGCATAACTGCACGAATGCTTTCAGAAAGACGTAAGAACATCCACGTCCTGGAAGACAAAATACAATTGTCTTTCCTTTCATTCTTGCTTTAATCGCATCAATGTCCCACTCCTCTTTTTTTGGTTTGGGTGCATTGGCCTTTACGGTAAATCCTTTAGCCATAATCCTTTAATACCTTCATATCAATTATAGAGTAATTATATGTATATGTCAATAAGAATCTCCTCCCTCTGGTTCTTTCCAAGTAACCGAACCGCCACCTTGTCCAATAGTAGATCCTACCTTCTCATATGATATGTCTTCTTCTGTATAAGAGGTATGCATTAAACCTACCATACCTTTAAGTGATGCCCATGTCGTTTTAAATTCTTTTTCATTCAGACTATGATAAATGCACTCTCCTTTAATATAAATGTGATATACTTCTTGATCTCCAGTTATGTTAGCTGTGAACCCTGACATGTGACCTCTTAGGGGCGAATTTTTTTCTACGGATTTTTTTGTATATATGACACCAAAAACCCCAAGAATC
>CEUO01094284.1_pt1 | contig 12960 bp, 24 predicted proteins | sample 531391 | NCBI WGS metagenome assembly CEUO01 (sample SAMEA2622799, study PRJEB7988) | marine metagenome | isolation source: saline water (ENVO:00002010), including
CAATATATAGTTCTGGACTATTCATAAAACAATACACAACAACAGGAGGTAACATGGTAGGTATCTACTTAATAGTCGCATTCGCTATTCTATCAAATATGATAGCGTTCGCACTGTATTTATTCATTAATCAAATCAACAGGAGACAACAATCATGAGAACAATAAGAACAACTAACAGTATGTCATATATCTGGACAACTTTGAGGAGGGACTTCAAAGCGAACAATATGTTCGCACAATGGACCAATGGAGTATATGTAGTCTATTCATACGGTAAACACTTTCCAATGTACATATATAATCCAATAGAGCAAACATGGTATGAGAACAAAGATAAATATTCTCCAACCACATCTAAGCAACAGACTCAAGCTAGACCAACTGGCGCGGATACAGTCTTAATTAGCACTGATGCTATGCAACGTAAAATGGAGGTATAACTATGAAAGGAAACAAAATGAAACCTAAAACAAATACAATGCAAAGAGAAAAACAAGCCTTACAACAACAACTAAGGGATTTAAATAAAAAAATAAATAAAGAAACATGGGAATATTTTGAAAGACATTTCAAATTTAGTTCTGATACTGCTTTCTTACATCCTAAACCTCAACTTGGCACATTAGATGGAAAACAAAAAGATGGCGTAATAACTCTTATCTTTAAAATAAGTACATATAATACAGAAAGAAAAGAATCTTTAAAACATCTTCATGCTTTTGTTGATATGTTTAATAAACAAAAAAACAAAATAGATGGTTTTGTTATGGATGTTGTAACAACTGACTTTTCTATTTTGGGAGAGGTTATTGAAATTCAGTTAGTACATAAATTCAGCAGTGATTATGTAGTATCTGGTTTTACCTATGGCATGACCTTCAATGATGATGGAATCTCTGATACTGACTTACCTCACATTTACACAGAAAACGTGTGGAGTTAGTATAAAATGTTATACGAGAAATACTATATCAAAGCGCGAATGAGAAAAGCTGATGCGCTATTAAAAAAGTATACCATCTACTATCTGATATTCGTGTCGATAGCTAGTGGTATAGCATATATCATAAAAAACATAACAAATACAGGAGGTCTATAAAATGGCGATTAAAGAACAACGTATTTCATCGAATGTAATAAAAAACAAACTCAAAGAGTTACCGCTACGTGGTAAGATGGGTTTATCCGGTCCCCAGTTCACAAAGTTCTTTCCGGGCGAGGCTAAGGCTATGTCTAGAATGTCTAAAAGCGAACTGGTCGATAAGATAGCTGACAATATAGAAAACAGTACTGAGACGATGCAGTACATGAAATGGGAGATTGTAAAGGATTTAGTAAAAGGTAGAGCTCCGGCAGAGACTCCATCTCCTCCGGCAGAGACTCCATCTCAAGGTCCTAAAACAAAGTCCGAGAGTCCTAGTAAGAGTAAAGAAAAGCACATGGAGGACCTACATGGAATGAGTAAAGAAATGGCGAAGGGTCTAGCTGAACTATTCGACCCAAGCGGACCAATAGCTAAAGACGACTGGGAATTAGTGACTACAACTGGAGTTATTGCACCAACCAAGCTATTAGAGAGTGTACAGAATGAGATGAAACGCTCTCAAGCTAGAGATAGTGCATTATTAGCCGGTCAAATGAACTTGCACCATAGAGTAGAGAGCTTAGAGAATAATAAAAGTAGTGGTGGCGCTCCGGATTACCATATAATCAAAATAGAAAAGCAAGGCAAGGTCCATACTATCGAGGGCGAGCATGTGCATCCAATGTATAAAAAAGTGTTTAGAGAACTTCGCACCTTAAAACAAGTATGGTTGTGTGGTCCAGCTGGTACTGGTAAAACATTCATGGCGAGTCAAATATCAAATGCGATGGACCTACCATTCGCTAGTATATCATGCTCCGCTGGTATGAGCGAGGCACATGTACTTGGTCGCATGAATATCAAGGGTCAATTCTTATCTACTGACTTCATTAATATCTATGAAAATGGCGGAGTATTCCTGTTTGACGAGGTAGATAATGCAGATGCGAATGTTATGACCACGTTAAATAGTGCGCTAGCTAATGGTAAAGTATCAGTTCCAAATAGAGTAGATAAGCCCTATGCGACTAGACATGAGAATGCTCATATCATTTGTGCATCAAACACGTGGGGTAATGGTTACGGTACAGGGCAAGGTGCGACCTATGTCAGAGAAATGCTAGACTCTGCATTTAAAGACAGATTTGTAGCCGGTAAATCATTTATTGACTACGATACTGACTTTGAGAAAAAAGTAACGTCTAAACTACCGCAATTGTTTACCGCACTGACAGACCTACGTGCGAATGTACAGAAATACAACCTAGACAAGGTCGTAAGTACACGTGCTTTTATACAGGGCGCACAACTTATGCAGGGAGAGAGTTATAGCTTAGATAAAGTCATGAAAAACGTACTTATCGACTATACTCAAGAAGAAAAGAAAAAAGCGTTACAACAATCATAAACAATACAGGAGGTATATATGTTGTTACACAAAAAGATAATAAAAAATCGCAGTCAAAAAACAAATAAATCTGATGTATTAGTGAGCATGATAGAGTTTGAGTCGCTCCATGAATTAGTAGAAACGTTAGAAAGAGAATGTGTGCATTGGGACAAACATGAGGATGCAACGAAAAAGCATTATCAAAACCTGTACAACTATCTTTTGCTTGATAAAAAACCGGATAAATGGACGTCTAAGATATCCTATAAAGACTTACGACATAATCTAGAGTACGGTCTTATTAGTGATTACTACAATCGCATGTATCAAAAAGCGAAAAAAGAACTAGTTGCTGATAATCCGCAATGCTTTCATGGCGTAGGTATCAATTATGCAAAGCGAAAGCGTAGAATCAGTGATGTTGGTGATGAGATAGATATTGATAGAGTTTTATCCGGAGTGCCGGAGCATTGGTCAATGATGCACCGGGGCGCGAAAAGACAGAAAGTAAGACTGGCCGTATCTATTGGCGCTAATTCAAGAGTACAATCAATAGAAAGTGTAAGTATACCGGCTACCGCACTTGCAACAGTAGTCGCTCAAGAATTAGAGAAACGTGGTCATGCAACTGAGATTTATTACATACAACCATCAATATGTGTATATAATTTTCCATTCGATTCAAAATTTCGAAATTTTTTACCCGGTGGTAGCGTGCGAAAAGTAAAAGTAAAAAGCGCAGAAGAGCGTTTTGATGAAAATAGAATTATGAGTTTAGCACATAGCGGACTTTTTAGAATGATAATGTTTATGGCGAAAGCCTATCAAGGCGTGTTGTTAAACAAAGAACTTCCAAAAATGAATCTTCCAGAGGTGAGATTAGATTGGGGTTTAGGCGTTTCGCACCCAAACATGAAAATGAGAAACCACTATCAACAAGATTTTCCGGGCTACGACCCACTAAAATTTGTCGGCATTGATTACTTGGTCGGCAATACAGAGGACCCTAGCAAGGTCATAAGTAACATACTAGATAAACATAAATAATAGGAGACTAGAAATGAGTAAAACAGACAATACAAAAAGCAAGAGAAAAAAAACAGTAATTGTAGATAAATACCTGTACTTGGAAAGTGTAGAAGAAAATTTCGATACAGGTATCACTGAAGAGGAATGGGATAAGATGAGTGAAAGAGATAAATATGATTTTATGTGTGAATGGGAAAATGAACTAGAATATGATACATCTAATCATAATGCATACAAATTCGAAATAAAAGTACATCATAATGGAGAAGAAATAGTTTATTAAAAACAAAACGAAAGGAAATAACATGACAACAGTATTTACATACACCGCAGACCAAGCAGTACAAGATGGACTCTTTACAGACATCACACAACTTGCTAAAGAAACCAAAAGACTCAACGTGTCAGACCTAATTGTACGATTGTCTGTTGGTATCAAAGAACAGACAAATAGCGATAGCTTTGAATTTCATGTGAATATGATACTCAAAGCATTGTTTGATGCATGGGACAAAGATACGAGCGTATTCCACCCGGAAGGAGACGGTCTTATCCAATTCACTTACAAACCATTTGGCAAGATATGGGCAATGCTTGATTTCACAAGCGGTCAAGCAATCCATATCTTTTTTCCAAGCGAATACTAATTAAGGAGGTTACATGATGTTACAAATTGAATTTTGGATTCTATTCGTAGTTATAGGTCTTACGCTAATTGCAATGTTTGCATTTAGCGCAATACTCATGCTATCACTTAGAGAAATAGGTTTGATTATTCTCGGATATATCAAACGCGAAATCAACAACCAAGATAGGAGGTTTAGTAATGAGCAAACCAAATAACAAAAATACAGGCACAGTAATCAAATACGAATGCGAGGTAAATGATAAATGTCCAATATGCGGTGGCTTTGTTAATCCAAATGACCCAAACGCGTTATTAGACTTAAATGAATACAAACTTGTTCATCACGAATGTCTTTCTGTTCAAAAGATACCATCACTTTTAACGAAAGTCTTAGACGACCACAAAAACGGAGTCTTTGATGAAATGGGTTTGAGCGACATAGAGATACTCAAGTACATCAGAATGACCGCGCTTAGAATTATTGACAACATGAATAAGGAACATTCCTACGATAAGCGAATCGGCAAATTGATGGATAATGTCAAAAATAGAAAAGCTGATATTGTATCAAGGGAAATGATGAACAACATAGAAACAACGAAAGCGGAGGCATAATATGTTAAATGGAAATAAACCAATACAATGTATTAGAGTGGATATAGATAAAAGATGGTCTTTGTCATTATCAAATATAGGACATGACACCGGTTGCGAGGTTGCCGTAATAGATGAAAGTCGAGACTTTAGCAATGGTGAACGTATAATACTGGATTACACTATTTATCCGTGGACAAATAATGCTGATGGATTAGTAACTCTAATTCTTGATGCAAAAAAATACATAAAAAACATAGAAAAAAAGGAGAGTAATAATGACAGTTAAAGAACGCGCAAAACTAATAGCAAGAAAACGTAACATTAAAATAGACATGATAAAATCTATTGATGATACGCGTATCGAACACATGGATTTGGTCACCACCTCTGGCAAATCATTTCTCGGTCAAGCACACATCATAAACGTTCTTACGTTCGAAGATGATGTTGGAGAAGATGATGTATGGAAAGAGGCGGTCACCAAAATCGAATCGACACCAATACACAAATGCGAATCTGATTGTTGGTGCCAGCTAGATGACGAAACGGTGGTAAATAATGTATAATATTAATAAATTGTCAAAGGAGAAGATAATGAAACAGGAATGTAGTTGCGAAACGATTGTCAAATATATCAAGAAAAAAACCGATGAGAAATTGTATGATAGAGTACAAAGAGTCGTATCAAAAGATAAAGACTCAATCAAAGATACTCTCATACAAGTAATCAGATTGCGAAATGGACCATATAAAGGTGGACAACTTATTGTGAACGAAGAGGGTGCGCTATATGGTTTAGAGCCAAACCTTGAAGCGACCAAAATAGCAGTAGAGTCCGGCTTTCCATTACAAAGCTATATTGTTGGCGATGCAGTCGTCTTAACAAATGGCTTACGAGTTGATTAGGTTTTTTAAAAATAAATAGGAGATTATTATGAGTACAACATTTACATGCGATTTTTGCAAATCAACAAAAACTGTAAAAGACAATGAATGGGCATTTGGAAACAATGGACAAATTGATGGAGTTTTTCTAAGCGATGGAACACTCTTAAGATTAGGAATGTTACCGCCAAAATTTGAAGATGGTGGCGATGTTTGTGATACATGTAATAAAGAATACGTTATTCCTTTGCGAATTGCATTTAACACTTATATAAAAGAGGCAGAAAAAATAGCAAAGAATGACAAGAAACGTGCTGATGAATATAAAAGTAATTTTATAAACAATATTCGAGAACTGTTGTCTTGGACGTATGAAAATAGATGGGAACATATAAAAGATAACAGTAAACCAAAAGAGGCACCAAAACTTACAGAAATATTAGACCAATTCAGATTTGATATACCTGTAAGTGAAGAAATTCCAGAAATGCTTGGAAAAATAAAGAAAAAATAAAAAAGGTAACTATTTAATCTTGAAATAGTTATTCGTGATAGTAAGTGCGCGCTGAACAATCTTTCTGATTTCATTTAGCGCGCGTTTGCTACCATACTCTTTCCTCTCGTACTTTTCCAATACCACCAATATATTATTCATACTATTTCGTATAATAAGCAAAGCATTCGCAATCTGTCTGTGATGCGAAATCTTTTTTTCTTGTAATATCTTTTCGTGTTTTTTCTTAGTTACAAACATTTTGACATGACCTTAGCTTTTTTTATCGTGGTAGGGGTTCCTGTTTTGGGTTAAAGTTCTAAAGCCATGCCAAAGGTTAATGGCACACCAATCACGCGTGTAGAGTAATAGCAATAACGACTCGCGTTGTGGAGAATGATGCACCATCAAATCAAATCCTTTACTGGAACTAATAATAAACAACTACTATTGTCGTCCCCGCCTTTTACATTTCTCGATTCGTTGTAATAATATTTTCGCGCTATCACTTTTAATTTTTCTGTTTCGATTAAAATCATAACATCTAATTTTTTAAGATTGAAACACCAATACTTTGCTTTAGTAGTCGAAATTCCCGAAGGTTTACCACGCGACTCATATTCAATTGCAATGTTTCCTGTTCGATGTGTTTCAAAATCTGTTTTTACCTCTATTGTTTCTAAAATTTTAGCCAATTCATTTTCGCCTTGCAGACCTTCGATTAAATTTAAATCGAAATCTTTCAGGGCAACACTCCCTGACTCTTTTCGCGCTTGCGTTAAAAGACTCCTGAATTGTTCCTGACTAATTTTTAACTGCATTAAAACGGTAGGTCAACCTCATCGTTGTTACTTTTCTTTGCATTTTGCTTATCATACTCTGGACTAACCTTTACAGATAAATATGTTTTACCAGATTTCGCGGTAGTTTTCCAACCCGCTAAATCAAAAACGGTATTATTTACGTTGACCTTACCTGTATAATCTGGTCCCTCTGGATGCGTTTTTTCTTCAACTTTAAATAAGCTTCCTCTACCTTCTTTATATTCATACGCCATCAATAATCTCCTTTTTTATTTTACGTGCCAACTGACCTCTATCATGTATGACCAACATGTCATCTGACTCGTTTGGTTTATAGTTTTCTTGGTTTCCATAGAATTCTATAAGTTTTTGTAGCTTGTTCATGTAAATGTCTACCAACTCACGCGACTCTAATAACTTTTGATTAGACAAAAACAATTCTTTCCAACCATCATGTTCTGCGCACTGATAAACCTTATCAGTGTTGTGTCCACATGTAGGACAATACAAATGATTATCTAATCTATTCATTTATTATCTTTACAACTTGGAGGTCCATAGACCTCTCCAACTCTATCATAATCTGGAACTAAATCGTATGCTTCTTGAGCCTCTTTCTCTACACTTTCTTGGCTAGCCACCTCAGTAGCCACCATTTCAGATGTGTTCGCGCTAACATTAAACCTGTCTAAAAACTGCTGTCCCTTTTGCACAAGGTCTTTGTCGCCCATAGCTTTTGCTAGTGCAATCCCATGTTCTAATAGTTTTTTATTTGTAATGACATCTTCATTTGATAGTCGCATTGCTTCCTCCCTATCTTCTAAGTCCAATAAATCTGAAATCATATACGCCAAGCTATCTATGATTTCTTCTTTCGTTTCTCTTACTCCATTGTAATTTCCAATAGGCATTTCACGTTTGAATTTTTTATTGCCCATCTCAAGCCTTTGTCTTAAAAAATCTAAAATTCTTTTGTTGTTACTTTTTCGCATCTTTTACCTCTTTCAACATCTGGCACGCATTATCAAGAGGCATTACAACATAAGCGGGACATCTATCAGCTCTTATAACTTGCCAGTCAATATGCTCAGATGGTTCAATCCATTTTGGAAGCGACTTCCGTATTTTTGCTTGTACAGTAATTTTCTCAATCATAACGTCACACTCTTCATGTTGACCCAAGCTTTTACCGTTACTTCCCCAGCTTCGCACGGCTTCTAAGCCAAATTTTTTAGCGATTGCTACGACTTCATTTTCAAAACGATTGCCTTTTCTTTTATTTGGATGTGTCAAAATGGTAAATCCTCCATATCATCTTTGGTCCCATTCTCTCTTTCCCATAACTCTGCTTCAAACTCCATTTCATTCGCATCTTTGTTCATTCCGCATTCACGAAAAAAAACTGCAACTTCTCTGTACCATTGCCCTTTCGTAATCAATTTGGAATAGAGCCTATCGTACCCATTGGAACAGAGTTTGTAGAACTTGCTACGTTGTTCTTCTTCGGTAAGATTAGGCTTCGACAACAACGACTCTCTTGATTAAATAATTCTTGTTTATCATAACTTTCGCTATCTCCGCATGATTCACAATATCCTAGATAAAAACCACTAGCGTCCATTTTGTATTCACTTAAAACAACGCGACTCGACTCTGTCTTTTTAGTAGCTTTAGATTGTTGCATGCTATTTAAAATATTTTCGTACTTGATATTTCCATTTGATTTAGAAACCCTACGTATGGATGCAAGACTTTGTAGATTAGAAAGCCAATTGAAAGTCGCATCTTCATCATAAGAATCCAGAACAAAATCCAATGTGGTTTTAATATCAGAAATTTTGTAACCTAATGTTGTGAGCTTATCTAATTCGTTCGCACCATTTATCGTAGTAGATTCAAAACTTTTATCTGTCAAATGTTTTAGATGTGGAAAGATTTCTTTGACCTTTTGATGATAGCGAATGCTAAGAGCGAGTATTTCTTTTGAAACCCGCTCTTTAATCGCATCTAACTTCCGCGAGGTAGAGTTCATTTTGTCACTTAAAAATGTTTTGAGGTCCTCTTGATATCGGTCTTTCAATTCGCATTCACTGACACTTTCTAAAATGTTATACCAAGATTTAATAATGTTTTTGTTTGCCGGTTTTCGATTGTATAAATGCCAATTAGGTAAGTAAACAACATTGTTATCCCAATCCGCACACGCCATTTCTCTTTTGATAAGACTATCAAAAGCTTTCATAAATTCTGTTCTAGATATGCGAAGATGGTCCATGCAGGAGCCAACTCCTATGTTATAAATCCCCGGTAGTTGTCGTACTGAACCTGTTAAAAAAAATAAAAATATTAATTTTGATTTGTCGGGCAAAGTGCGAAAATCCTTACTTGCCCATAATTTTGCTGATACTTCGTTAAATGTTCCCAACCTGTTCCCGCGTTCTGTGTCTCATCACTCTATATTCGCGCGCTATCTTCCGCAATAGCATCGTAAATTCTTTTTCATTTAGTTCGTCCAATGTTTTATCCTCGAACAAATTATGTTTGATTTCTACTGACCTTTTTAAACCAATACCTTTTGGATATTCACGCTGAGAATTTGAATATCTTTGTTGGTTGGCTCGCCAAGTTTTATCTAAGCGAGCCGTTCCAACGTATTGTAGGTCGAATCTATTATTCTTTTTTGCTCTTATTAATTTCCTCTTTCAATTTCTCAGCAAAACGTGCGAGGTCTGCTTTTTTGTATGTGCCTAACGCTTCATCCATGTCTTGTTTGATTCTAAAAAGGTCATACTTTTCCATGTTCTCAAACCTCGGTCTTAACCTTGTTTCAATAATGTTAAGGATTTCATCTTTGGTCATACTCTTTTCCCAGTCTGCATTAGACTCTTTAGATACCTTAGAATCAACCTTGACACTATTCATCATCTTTTGCAAATCACTAGCCTTATGCTTTGCACCACTCTCTTGCTGATAAGTTTCATTATCTGCATTAGGTAAGTCCTCACCGGCATAGATATATAAGCCTAATCCAAACAATGCAATATTCTTAGTAAGACATCTTTGTTGTGAGGTGTTGATTTGAAAAGAATTCACTTCTTTTAACGCTCTGTTTGTGTGGTCTAAAACAGGGTGTGTAAAAGTTCTTTTAATACCATCCACTTCTACCCAAGTGCTAACATAAAAACCAGATGGTGTTTCCATATAAGGTCTTTTTTCAGTAATGCTTACTCCATCTTTTATGTAAGTTCTTTCATACGTTTCAGTACCCCATGTAGCATTAGGATATTTTTTTAATAACTCTTGTATCGCGTATGCCCAACTTAAATAGGTAAACCTACCTTTCTTTTCTACATATTCATTTACATTTATATTTGACAAAGTGTTATATACACTGTCACCTATATCCGTAATCTCTTTTTTATGACCGTTTAGTTGCTTCTTCATTAATGTGTCCATTGCTATTACTCCTCATTGTTATTTTTTTACTGTTCCTCCATACTTAGCCTCGCATTCTCTCCACCATCCGCACATTCTTCTATTACATATCATTGAATTACGGTTGGGTATGAAAACACCTTTGTCTAAGCCTTCTGCTACACCAACAATTAGATTGAAAGCAAGTTGCTTGTCATTCTTATTGGGTGTCCATTCTGCACGTTGCATCTTAGGTTGCTTGGTCTTGATTGAATAATCTAAACCAAGCGAGGATGGCTCTTCTCCATGAACTGCCTCATATCCTAAACCATACATCGTAAGCTGAAGCCTGTGTTCTGGCGGGACAAGCAAAAGACCACTTTCTTTGTTAGTGGTAACGCTTCTGCCCGCAGTCTTATTATCTATAATTTTATTATCTACTGTAATGACATCACTATATTGTAATATGTCATACTCAAATCCGGGAAACTGAATTGGTAATTCCTCTTGTACAGACTTTGGTTGGATTGTTGGAGCAATCTCATCGGTCCATCTACCAATTGCTTTGATACCTATTTCTCTTAATTCGTCTGGTTTATCATTTACATGGAACTCCGTATCTGACTTGTTCTTATCCCAAGCATCTACAAAAGCATCCTTTAATTCATCAGACCCTAAATCTTTTTTACTCGTAATCTTTTGTTCCATATCTATATTGATAGCATCATCAGTGGCTTTTCCATATAACAATGCCATACCGGGGGGTTTAGGTCCGACTGTTTTCTTAAACAACACTTGAGAAGAACATCTCAAATATTGATTGATAGTAGAGGGAGATAAATGCGGTTTATCTCCCATAACTACCTCTCCTAAATGTTAGTCGTCCTAAGCGAACAGTGGGGTGGAAACGGGCATGAAACGACCCGCCCAACAAATACAATGAATAAAAAACTTGTTGGAAACCCATATTTATAATAGGACGACTAAACATTCTTTTCATCTTCAAATGTTTTTTGCATTAACGCCTCTACAACACAAATCTTTTTTGTGTTCTCAATTCCAAACTTGTCCCATGTATCATCAAGCACATCTTGCAAGTTATAAATCTTAGTGATACTGTTAGATAAAAGGTCCAACATTCTCTCTGATTCTTCTTCATCATATATCTTTTTAATTCTGGTAACAATATCATCCCACGGTACCATTAACTGTAATATATCAAGTATAAAAACACTTGAACCAATAATCTCAATCAAAACATCTGGGTCTTTTAAGATTGGTTGTAGTTTATGATAAACATCTTTATATAGTTTTTTATACTCTTCTGTATAATACTTTCCCATACCACTCCCTTTATATATTAAAAATGTGCTACACTTACCTTGCTATCATCTAAAAATCTTTGAAAGTCTTTACGACTTATAAAATATGTCCTAGCTACTTTATTGGCGGGTATCTTACCTATGTTGACCCATGTCAATATAGTTTGCCTAGTCACTCCTATTGCATCTGCAATTTCTTTAATTGACAAAAATTCCTTGTCTTGAAAACTTGATTGGATAAATTCTTTATTTGCAATTTCACTTTTTAACATTTATATTTCCTTTGCGATAACGATAAACATAACATACTTGTCATGTAGTCAATATAAGCAATATAAATGTCCTATGCAACATTTATTTACTAATTTGCGTTAAAAAAGACAATATTTATTGACAAAATGTTAAAAAAAGGACACAAATATGGACGATAATACATATTTAATTGATGAACTGAAAGAATTAAAGAATTGGAAATGGGACCGTGAAATAGCGGATTATTTCAAAATCTCTAGACAAAGTGTTACAAACTGGAGAATGAATAAGCGTGTTCCCAAATACCTAGAAAGTCTTGTGGGCGAACTAAAAAGTGAAATAAATGAAATCAACACAACCCCTACCTCTATTAACAACAGGAAAGGAGAACCCACGGTGAATGAGATTATTGAATTAGCAAAAGAAAACGGGCGATTGCTTGAGAAAGTAAAAATGCTTGAACAAAACCCTCCGAAAGCAAAACCACATAATATTGAGGTTGGTGTATGGCATTCGGTATGTGATGTTCGTTTAAAAGTAAAAGGTATGCATATTATGAAAAGTATAGTGAATGTCGAAGGAAAGGAAGAATGTTCACGTTATTTAGGATATACTATTAAAGAATTAGAAGCAATGTGGTGTGAGGGTCAATATTTTAGAACAAAAAAACACCCAATCGACAAACTTATTGCGGAGCATTCCAAAGTAGAATTTCACACTGCTGAAAAATCTATTAAACAATTATGTACTTTAGGTTTTAGTATTCTTTCTGGCGCTCCCATCCCACTTTCTTACAATATTTCTTATTTACATAAAAATAAATCCATTGTACATACAAATCTAACTGGGCAGTTAACATTTAGAGATAAAATAGCTCATTTAAAAATCAAAACAAGGTTTGGTTTGGAAGATGGGTAGAATTTATAAACGAAAAGACTCTCAATATTGGTGGTATACGAATGGGTCTTTTTATAAGCGAATACAAAAATCAACAGGTGTTAGAAATAAAAAAATAGCGCAACAAATAGCAGACCATTGGGACAATGAAAATGCTTTAAAAA
>CEUO01094233.1_pt1 | contig 12945 bp, 3 predicted proteins | sample 531391 | NCBI WGS metagenome assembly CEUO01 (sample SAMEA2622799, study PRJEB7988) | marine metagenome | isolation source: saline water (ENVO:00002010), including
TTTGCTGTGTCGGTGTTTGTTCCGCCGAAGACTTGAGTATTCCAGTTGAGTCCGATATCTTCTGCTGTTCGAGCTGTTTTCCAGAAGCGGAATTCGTCGAGGGATGCAGAAAGCTTGCACCAACCAGGCACAAGAGAGCCAGTAAAAGAAACGGCAAGATCGTCGGCGGCGCGGGTGTCGTAATACGAACCGATATTTGCTACAAGGGCACCGGGCACATCGCCAATTGGCGAGCCAGTAACTGAATCACTATACTTCCCATCAACATACAGATCTGCTTTTCCGGCTGTGGCGTCTACACTAATTGCATAATGATGCCAGTTGCCATCGCAGATGAAGGATGTGGTTGGGGCAGTTGCGCCACCAAAGCCGGCGTTTATACCAATCACAGATGAAGACAGATAAGTCAAGTGTAGAGGTGCCGAGGAGCTGTTTATCAAAACAGCAAACCTTCCATAAGTAGATAGGTTGCGAGAACGGTGTATCTCTCCAACGCTGTATCTTGTCCAAAAAATGTCGCCGGAGTTTCTCACAGCGAGATACCACGGCGATTCGCCGCTTACCAAAATCTTCTCATCGGTGCCGTCAGTTTTCACACTGGCAATTATACCTCTTGTATAATCAGCCCAATATAACCTGCCATCGGTGCTGTTGTACTTGATACCTCGCGGAGAATTAGGTACCGACCATGTATACACTGCTGTTGCGCTGCCAGGCGTTGGGGAATCCATAGATATTTGGTATATCCCCCCTGTGGCACCGTCGTCGTCAACAAAGTAAATAAGTCGGTTTTCCAAATCCAGAGTCAATGAATAACATTCATCAAAAGCGGAGAGATCATACAAATCCGTGGGAGTCTGAGAAGCTCCGCCATTCATTGTCAGGGTGTATATCTTCTCCTCTCCTTCAGAGATGGCATACACCTTTTCATTAGGTATGTCAAGAGCCACATCGTAGGGATCGCCTGTTCCATCGCCAAGTTCATATGGGGTTCCGGTGCCGTCCATGTTGGCAACCTGTACGGTGTTGCTTCCGATGTAAAAAACCCTTCCACCATCAATGTCAAGTGCCATGCCTGCGCCGGTGACATCGATGCCGGCAAAAACAGCCTCAACAGAAGTGCCATCTAGGTTTGACTTATAGATTTCATCTCCTGACGAATCAACCCAATATATCTTTCCGGATGACTCATCTATCGCTATTCCCCACGGGGATGACGCCTCTGGTGGTCCTTCGAAGAGCATTTCTGACTGAAGGCTTTCCGAGTATGTTGAGCCGCTGTTCCATAAATCAAAAACCACCTCTTGTTGTCCGGGTGACTCAAATGCGTCTTTTTTCATCCACCATTCAATAGTGTTCGATGTTCCAATAGTTAAATTTGCCTCTCTATCTTCTGCCGGACTCCAGACGTTTGCTGTGCCACCATCAGATGGAAAAAGAGAAGATAAGCTCTGAGCCGACGTGTCTGTGTGTGGGCCACCAAATAAAGTAATGTACTCGACGGTATCAGAAAGAAAGTAGGAGCCAGTTGTCAAAGACGGGGTGCCCCAGCCGGCATGAGAAAATGAGATGTGTCCATTTGTGCGTGGGTAGCGATTATCAAAAAGATAATTGTCTAAACCGGAGGATGAGACGTGCCACTCTGTCTTTTCGTATTTGGAACCGTCATACGGATACATATCCTGGATATTATCCACGGAGGCGATATAATACTCTTCTGCGGAGCCATAAGTAACAAAATTGGCGGGATTGGAATAATCGAGCCTTGGTTTAATTTTGTTTTCTAATCTTTCTTCTGCCTCGATTACCTTGTAGGATTCTAGGTTCTGTCCCTTCAAGTCATCACGAGTAACTGCTACTGTTGCTCTTTTTTTAATCATTACTCAACCCTAAACTTAAATAATTCTGGCTGCTCATTGAACACGTCGTCCCTTTTGTAAGTAACCTTGATTCCGTAAGAATATCCGGGCTCAAACAAGGACATATCAATGTCAAAATAATTTCCATCCTTGTCGTATGACATCTGGGTATAGCCTGCATTTAAACTTCCTGTTCCATAGGAAATGACGTCAAAGTCATCAGCAACGCGGAAAACTCTGAAGTATGCGTCTTCAATGATTTTTGTTTCGATGTTTGTTGTGGCAACCGTATATATTGTCGGGTTCCAGTCCTTGTCTCGAACAAACATTCTCATCCTTGGATTCTCAGATGTCGAGTACTTTTCTTTTAAATTTGTTATATTGGAGACATATTCTCCAGTGTCAACAGCTGTTTCGGTAGCAAAACTTCTTACAGAAATCTGACTTCCTGTTACATATTCTGTTCCGGCGTGGTGCCAGACGTCATAAAGATATGAAGAAGTGGTGTTTATCGCAATGGAGGCTGAATATACTCCTTTGGAAACCCAGCCGCCTTCGACAGATGTCCCGACATCTCCAGTAGAACTTGTGATGGTTAGGGCAGTTCCCGCTGGTGCTGTAGATGCTCCCTCGTACAAGCTGATGGAAATAGAGCCTGTGCCCACTGCAGGGATGTTCTGTAGCTGCCCTCTGGAATAGTTGTATATATATAGTGTATTTAAGTTATCTTCTGCTGGAACCAGCGAACTGGAAGCGTAGAAAGTGTTTCTTCTGTCTTTCGTTGCTGAATCCCATCTTGCCTCAATCTTTGGACGTAAATAGAAGTGCTCCGAGCCTCTTGCAAAAAACTTCTTAACATAATAGGAGCGATCGAATCGGGCAACACTGGATGGAAGATGCAAAGTCAAATCCATATCATTCCGGTGGTGTGGGAAAAACGAACTAGAAGTAAACAAGAAAACAACGTTGCTTCCAGTCATATAGGTACAGTCAGAATTCATAGTTCCCCACATGGATAAGTCCGAATCAGTGGGAGACACAAGAATGGATGCCGTCCTCTCTGTGTCCACAAGTGCTGCATTGGTTGTGCCAATATTTACAGTGAGCCAAGCCGCATATGGGGCTTCGGCCGGGGGAGGGAAAGAGCTTGAAACAAATTCGTAACAGGCAGAAGTACTGCTGTCAAACGTGGCTTTCTCTGGGGCTGACATTCCAACCCACCGAGTTGATTCGTCCAAAACGCCATCTTGATTCCCAAGACTGACGCGAAGACTGTCTACATCAACAGAAAACGGATCGATAACACTAGAAGAAATGCTTATGCCGACACCATTGCTTGGAACAGTGCCATCTAGCCAAGACTCAACCAAGTCAGTGATGTTGATTTCAACGTCCTCGGTGCCGAGGGGCATCTCTTGGGCGTATTCTGGGGAGGTGTAGTAGTCTCCACCATCCCAGTGCCAAGAGACACTCGTTTTTGCTTTTTCCCAATTTGAAGCGCCTGTGTCGCTATAGGACTCCATATCAAGTCCGTAACCTTCTTCCCAGCTTCCAGAAATGGGACAAACTTTAATACTGTAATCCCTTGGTAATGTCTGTCCATGCGGCGCATTGTGCACCCTTAAGTAAAAATCAACATTACCGGAAATAGGAAGCTCTCCAGCATCTCTGTCTGCCTGAATGTCTTCAGTTGGAAAATTTACAAGAATTCTCGCCTCTTCTTGCGAGGCGGTGTTGTTTATGGTAGTTTGCCCGTAAATGACAAAAGTCTCAACAATATCTGACTCGCCCATGTTGGCGTCGGTAGCGCGGGTTTGCAAATTCGACTTGAAGGCGTTTGTAATGGTGTTGTCTGCGTCTGCTGTGTATCTCTTAATAGCCATTATTTAACCGCTCCTTTGATATCTGCATTGGGGTACTTTATTTCATAAATTCCGTTGCGGGGGATAATAACAGCTCTCCCATCGTCGGAAAGGTTTTCCTCTGGTTGAAAACCAACTGAGCTATATCCTGCGCCGTTCTTTTGGTAAATTACCACATCAACGACATCAACGACGCCATCGACATCTTTTAAAGATTTGTAGACATCCGTTATATAGAATGCTTCGCCAATATCGGGGCGAGTATTTAAATCCTCTGATAGCTTTGCGATGCAATTCTGCAAAATAATAGAAGAGTCCTTGTTCAAGTCTCCAATGACTGTAAAGTCAATTCCAAAATTTACAATCTTTGCATCAACAATCTCAACCACATCGCTCACCATGCGGCTTTTATCAAGCCACGTTTTTAAGTTTTCTTTTAACACAGAATTTGCAGCAGTTAGATGTCCATCTGAATCTTCGGAAATTACGGCGATGTTCAAATTGCCACGACGAGGATTGGGATTTCGGATTGCCTTGACTCTCTTGAATGCGCCAAACTTATATGGCATCGAGTAAGCCATTGTTTCATAATCCTTTAGAGTTACCGCTCTACGTTGAGTTCCGAAAGAGTTAGAAACCCTCTTTCTCAAGTCATCGATGTTGTCGTTCTTGATGGAGCCAACAATCGGATCCTCGTTGGTGCACTCGACGCTGCCACGAACTGTCTCGACAGTTGTGAGGTTCAAAGAGGCAATCTCTGGGAAAACCAATCTTGGAACATTCACTCTATTAAGGGTGTTTGCACTTACATTGACATCCTTTTTTGAATTCCTTCTATAAACAACCGTAAGTTGAGTATTTGAGGGTGAAACACCCATCGAGTCCGAAGACAGCAACTTTGAAGGATCCATTTGTGTGTCTGATATATATTCTTTTCCGTACATCTTTATTGCAACGGAGGAAGGATCTAGTGGTTCACTATCTGACTCTCCCTCTTCTTTGCCGGCACCAAATTGCATAGTCAAGCCAACGTTGCTTATTTCTGTGGTAAACCTGCGAGGAACGACGAGGGGTTTTAAAATTTCTGGAGCAAGCGCCATTGTGGATGAATCTCTGTTTGGCGATGATGACATCACCACGTTTTGAGTCAAGTAATCCACCTCATAATAATTGTGTCCATCAGAGTCTGTTACAGAGACGATTTCGGTTATGTTCGCATCTTCTATTGACTCCCTGCGGTACTTCTGATATGAGCCGATTGGGATGGTTACTGATTTAAGTTCACCCGAAGACACTGAACCAAAACTTCTGATTGCGAAAAAGGTTGGCACACCAGTTACTGGGTTTGTTCTAGCAACGACAGTTGTTCCGTCAATAAAATTAACATCTTCATCTAAAGTGAACATTGCGCCGGATGATGACTGTAGCCCTGTACCTTTCTTCAAAATCGGGACATATCCCAAGTCTGGTGATGTGCCTGTTGTGTCAGCGGGTACAAGAATAAAGAAAGTCACTATTCCATGAGAAGAGGGGTTTTGCTGTAATTTGAACCCAGTTTGTTGCCCAAGGCTGACTAAGTTTTCGAACTCAGACGCTGTATCAACAAATGATTCGTTCGCTTGGTAATCTACATAATATGACAAAATATCGCCCACATAGGCAACAGTGTCCATCATCAAAGAGCCGAAGCCTGCTTCATTGAAATCCTGATATGTATCGGGATAATATCTCTTTGCGTGATCTACCAAGTCTCTTTTAATTGAAGTAAAATCTCTGCTTGTGTAGTCTATGGGTACCAGATTCTTTTTTGCCATTTCTATTCTCCTACTTTTCTAAATAGTTAAAGACGTGAGTTTACACTTAACTTATGAGAGCGCCGTCATCTGAAAAAGACAAACTAAGCTTCTCTCTCAGTGCCAACGATGGCACAGAATAGAAAATACCTACCATTAGCGAACCGGGAACCTCACCGGGTTCCACCAAAACATTCTCCACTCTAACGAAGGGCATGTATGTCTTAGCCTTCCTAGATATTGCCGAAGAAATATCCGAAGAAGTGTAAGAAGTTGAATTTTCAAATAAATATTTTTGAATGCCAACACCGAAGTTTGTGTCCATCATTCTCTCCCCCGGTATCGTCAAGACTAGATTCTTGAAGTTCTGTCTCACGAGAGTCTGGTAAGAGTCTATGTGTTTGTAGTCCAAGTCTCCACTTTCGGCAAGTGGTAGAAGTGGTGTAAGGTAGTTTTTATCATTAGGCATCTATAAGTTCTCCGTAGTGACTAACAGTCAGCATCAGCTGGATCTGCAGAGCCGCCAGCTTCAATAATTGTTTTTGTGAAATCTCTAACAGGTGGGCAGCCCTCGTCCTCCGCAGCTGTTGCGGCATTTGCTGCAACCTCTTCATCCTCTGTTGGCTCGTTGTCAAAACACGCAAGCGCAGCAGGTTGCATCAAGCCGATGCTCATAAGGTTTTTCTCGAAATCAGAAAGTTTTCCCTGTTTTGAATTCTTGTTTATGTTATCCAGTATCCTCGGCAAATCTTTAAGTGCCCAGATTAGCGGGGACACTGCAAAGTAGTAGACGTATCCATATGGCGTCGCAGGATAAGGGGGGCTTCCAACGATGCATGGTGCAAAAGTAACACCAAGCTGCACACCCGTTTCGATAAGTGGTGCGGCAAGATATGTTGGAGGAACGTCAACTGGGCCGCTAGGAGTCCACATATCCTCCATGCCACCAAAAAGCATATCAGAGACACTAATAGCTTGAGAGAAGTCAGGCATGTCAGCACATTTAATTTTCCCAGGGTTGTCTATGTCTGGAATGTTTTTCTTTACATTTTTTGGTATAACTGGGAATTTTAATAAATCCATAATAGTTGAAGTTATGAAGACGTGAGGATCTGCTATCTTTGCCCAGCCCTTGTAGGTGTTAAGGGGTGCGAGAAGCATCATCAAGAGGAACTCAGGGTTCAAGTACATATCTGCGAGTTCTGGGAACATGTCTTCAAAGCCAACTCCCTTTGCTCTCGCAGCTTCTTTTGTTTCACAAGCATCAGTGGTACTATCTTCCTTCCAGAGCCAGCCAAACATGTTTATGATAGCCTTCTTCGTCGAAGAAAAGGATTTTGACATAATCTGATCGTCAACAGTCACCAAACAGTAGGCTAAAATAAAAGACGCCACATCATTAAGATTAAAACAGAAATCAAACATAACCTTGAAACTATCTGTTTCCATAAGTTTGTTCTTCATGTGATTGAGAGCTCTTGTTTCCACAAATGACTCTTCTATTGCTGCCTGGGTTGTTTTTGGCACCAAAGTGTGGCTATGTCGAACTTCGCCGCCTGGAGAAGTGTGAGGAACCACTGCGTAATTGTAGATAGCATGCTGGTGTCCGTCGGCTGCAATAGCTGTGCCGTTGCCGTTTTCGTCAATAACATACTCGTGTCGATGATTGCTAGACTCTGTAGTCATTCCAGAAGTTCCATAAATAGAAGAAGTGTCACACTCAAGAGAATCATCGTCTAAATCAAGCTCAGTTTCTGTAAGGAAGTCTTCCATGCTCTGTTCTACCTCAGACAAAACAACTGTCTTTCCTTCATACTCGTAAACGAGCGACGCTCCAATAGATTCTATATCCTTGAATTGCGTTCTGATGTCGAAATCAGTTACCCTTGTCTGCTCCTGTGTATCAGTCTCCTTCAACATAGCGTAATATTCTGTTTTTATATTTTTGTTTCCTAGCTCGGCATATTCAAAGATTGCCGCATACATGCCTTTTTTGATGTCGTTCTCAGATTCGGGTGATTCGGGAATACACTCTCCATGAACTGTTTCTTTGAGCCTGTTTGCGATGAAGTCAAATTCGTCCTCGATGAAATAAGACATCGCAGTTCGGAAAGGAGTTCTCATATCCTGAGCTCCAGACTCAGCGAGTTCAATCTCTGGCTCGTCAATATCGCCTCGTTCCGCGAGTTTGTTGTACTGAGAGATTACTTTCGCCATGAAAACATCCTCATCTGAAGAATACAGCTGGATGTCTCTGAATAGTTTTTCTAAAATAAATTCTTTTATAACAGGATCCTTGCGACTGAAGAACAGTTGTGTAAACGGAATTATTGCCTTTGTTGCGAGTTCAATAATGCAAAGTCTTGCCAAAATCCTGGGCATGCCTATTTTGATAGCTGAATACAGAGGTGGCTCGATGAGTCCGTCTGGGCATGCCAGCAAGAGAGAATAATCTTCTGACACTTGGCTAGAAAATGTTTGCATATCGAGGAGATTGGGATCTGTATCGAGGTTCAAGAAATTAATTGCCAAAAGCGGCTCACCATCGGCATCGCTAAGGTTGGGGACTGCTTTTAAAAGCGGGGAAGCTGCCGTCTTATAGAGGAGGGCTGTCAAAACTTCGCTATAGAGGGAATTGTAGACGTCTTTCTTTAAAACGGAAGATGGAATACCTGTGCGGAAATTTGACTGCACAACATCTTCAAATGCATATTCTTGTGGAATATACTTTTCGACAACATTTCTTTGCGAGTTGGTGGACATTGCTTCGGAGGTAGTTGGTTCGCAATCCTCGGATGGCTCCTCGTATCCAAATGCATTTAAAGCCTCTTTCGTTTCTGTCGAGAGAGAAAAGGGTATAGCGACGCCTTCAGGGAAAGCGAAATCAACATTGCCGTCTGCGCCTCGTGTTTCGAAAGAGACGACTTTCTCGCCCTGTAGTGAGCGCCCATAAGCAATGGTGTGCGACATCTCTGAGAGGCTATTCTTTACTCTCTCCTTTAGGACGTTCTTTTGTCTACCGCTTTTTGGGGCAGCTGAAGGGACGAGCGATGTTCTTGTCTCTGTCTCAACGTTTTCAATGCCCCTTGTCGAGAACTTATCGAGGCGATCGCTAAAATAACCAGCGCCTTGGGCAGAGGAGTCTTCTCCTGCGCCGGCTGAACTCATGAAAGCGTCCTTCATTGAATCCGACAGAGAGGATGCCATCTTGCCACTCAGTCTCGTTTTTGGATAAGAAGCAATTGCATACTCATTCCCTTTCGAATAGTCGGTGTATGGGCCGAGGCTTTTATGCAAGTCACCAATTTCGATATCTGGTTGCTCGACATCGCCGTCTTCTGTGTCTGGTGGAACTGCAACAAGGGATTCAGGAGGACGCTTTTCGGACAACCAAGGCGTCTCTTGGAATGGAAGCCACTCGGTTTTTACGACGCCACCGTATTTTGTTCCGTCAACTTTCTTGCCGCCCTTTTTGTAAGGAATAAAACCTTGCTCAACCATTGCCTCAAACTCTGGGTTCATCTGCGTCTCTTCACAGAGGAAAGTTTCTGGTTCTAGTTTTTGAGTCTCATCGTTCCATACCTTCTTTGTATATTTCTCGCCTTTCCACCAAACCTTTAGAACCTCTTTGTTCACCACTTTACTGGATGTTCGAGCCATTTTGTAAAGAGTCATATCGTTGTTGAAAGAAGACACGATGGGAGAAAACACATCAGAGATAGTCCTCTCCAATGATGACTTCTCGGAGTCTGAAAGTGGGATAACCACTGCACATTTCTTTTTCGCTGTAGATTCGGATTCAATATCTAGCGCCTGTTGCATCAACTCTTGCAACGCTGCTTTATCTTTTTCTTTATCAGAATTAGTCTTTGGAAAGCCTAGTCTGTCAGAGTTGTCCTGAGATGTCGTACAAAAGCCTTCTGGGAGCGGTGCCTTGTCTTTTAGCACTTGAGATGCGTATTGAAGCTGATCAATTGCTCCCTGGAGTCCTAGAAAAGAACCAACTCGCCCTGTTATTTGTGCAACTTCGTTTTCGGAATACACATTGCCTGACTCTGAGCTGGATGAGTTCAGAATATCTGTCAGCTTGCTTAACGCCTGCTGTTCTGGCGTTGAAGAAAACAAACCCATTGCTTCAGCTGAAGTAAGTGATTCTGTGGCTTTTTTCGCAATGTTTATAATAGTGTTTTGATGGGTGTCTGAAGCTGAGTCTTTTATAACAACAGTTGAGTCTCCCAAGTCGAAAGCTCCGTGTGTCAGGCTCCTTTCTTCAGTAACCGCTTCGGTAAACTGAACTGTTCCTAGTCCGAGGGTGACGGGGTTGCCATCTCCAATCTGCACATCATAGGTGGTGTTTAGCATGTTTTCATACGCCGTCTGAACTGCTGCGAAATCCTGGCTTAAAAGCTCTTCCCATTTGCTCGGATCGTGACACGCTTCAACGAAGTCACCAACAGGAGTTCCCTGAATAGAGTCCCTGAAAACCTCTTCGAATGCCGAGCCTTCTCCAAAACCAGTTGCAGAAGCTTTAATTGTTCCTGCCAACATCTGCTTCCAGTTCTGGCAGTCCATTATCTTCTCAAGCATCGCCATAAGGAAGCGAGCCATCATTCTAATCAAATTAAGAACAAGAGCGTCTTTGATGACAACCTTTATTGTAGAGTGCGGATCTTTTTGGAAATCGGGGAATCTAAACTTTTCGAGTATTGCTTCTTTTAGAGCACTTGGATCGAGGGGCTCAAGTGTTGTGATTCCGGTTTTCATAAATTCGTAAATCTTATCACATACACGAATTATATTTGATTCCCTGGAGAGCAAGTCTATAAACCTTGGCTCATCTTTCTTCTTAAAAAGTCTTGCAACAATAACATCCTGCTCTGCTCCGAGATTTGGGGGAGATTGTAGAGTAATGCTGCCAACCATGTCCACGATTTTGTCGGAAGTGTCATTGAAAGCGTCGCCCATTCTCCACCATGCGATGGCGGCGTGGGACAAGCCTGTGGTGTTTAGGTTTACATCGCTATCGATGTCGCCAAGCTTTTCCCACTGCTGGGTGCTGAGAACTTCGCCAAAAAGACATACCTCATCTATATATGCGGAAACTGATTTCTTTTGGTTCTTGTGGTTCTCTGAGGCTATTACGACTCTTGCGTTGGATGGTGATGCTAATGCGCCAACGAAAGTGGAGGAGGTGGTTTTTTCAGAACGAACTTTTCTGCCATCCACATATGCTTCAAAATTTCCAGCGCCGCCTGCCCATGTAAAACCCAATTGGTGCCACTTGTTGTCGTTGAAAAAATCATCTAAAATGGTGAAAGACATCTTTTTGTTTTCGGAGGCTGAATATAAATCAAACTGTATCTTTCCTCCCTTATTGTCTCTCTTGATAGCGAAGCCGTTACCATTGAATGTTCCGCCAGATGTTGCTGTGCCAACAGACATTAAATACTTGGTTCTATTTCCATTAATCTCGTCATCTTCGGAGTCAAATCTTACCTGCATTGATAAGGAGAGGTTATCTCCGGAATAAACAGGAGTGGCATCGAACTGTCCAGAAGAGAGGACGCCTTCTCCGCGAAAATGAATTGCTTTAAAGTTATAACTACTCTCAACGAGTCTATCCCACTGCTTGAGCGCCTCTTCGAGTCCGTTTCTGTCGTCGAAAGTAAAGGTATCCAAGACAACCATATTATCCAACAATTCGCGAATGCGCCACAAGCCAATGAACTCAATCATTTCTCTGCAATTTGTTGGCAGAAGACACTCAGCTATCTGAGAGTATAACTCGCTTGGACATAGTTTTGATATTAGTTTAGAAACTATCTCCTCTTCCCACACCTTCAGAAGTTGCTCTTCTGTGAGCTCTCCTTGGGCAGAGAAATCAACCTTGAACATGTCTTTAGCCTTTGTTGCAGGATCGAACGTAGGACGAGGGATTCTTATCTTTTCGCCGACGACAAGAGAGTTTCCTTTTTCTTTGGCGCGGCGTGTCCATAGAGAAATCTTGTCTTCATCTCTAGGTAGTAAGCCTCCGCCCCAACCATTCATGTTCAATATTTGCTGTTTGGGAGACACCCCGTTCTCGGTTCGAATATTAGCTAGGGCTGCAGCAAGCTTGCTCGGCTTCTTTGTGCCATCTGCCGAGGTGACTGAGCCAAACGGATATTTCTTTTCACCTGTCGTGTACGGCACGAGGACGTCGCCTGGAGAAACTACATAGACTGTTGCCGCTAGTGAGCTTAAGGATTCGTCAATGCCGTCGCGAGCATTTGTTAAAAGAGCGCCGGTTGCGCCGACGTGAGTTGCAGCTGCGGCTCTCCACTTGGAAAACTCTGTTTTCGACATCTCTTGATTAAGTATTGGAATTGGTTTATGATAAGTCGCGGAAAAGTTGAGATAATCAAGAGATGCATCATATCCAAACCCTGCAGGAGCCGACTCAAGAGATACTGAGCAATTCATGAGATTCTTTGCTCTTGCTAAATCTTCATTTCCCAAGTCGGCGATTTTCGTTAAATTCTGTAGATAATTCTGGCAATTGGCATCCACAAATGGGTTGTTGTTTTTGTTTGCCAAAAAGTGTTTCTTGTCAACCCAAACGCGCAAGAGGGAGTTACTCTGAGAGTCTGCTAGTTTCGGACCTGCGAAAAAGAGATAAACTCCCAAAAATTCGCCACGGCGTTTTCTGACAATGGAAAGTTGAAACCTGTTGTCAACCAAGTCTGAATCTTCTATGTAGTCGGCTATGTCTCTGTCGAAGTTTCTCAATGCCTGCTTTAAGGAGTTCAAAGTCTTGTCGAGGATTTTCAAATCAGTCTTAAAGGATATACCGTTAGTTTCGATTTTCTTTTCCTTGTTAGCCAAGTCCTGCTCCAAGTTATCTTGGAAAAAATTAAACAACTCTTTTATACTTGAATATCTTTTAGAGAAATAGCTAGGGAACCTAGTTGTCTCTTCGGGAGATAACGTTGCTGTCTTCAGTAGTTTTCCGGCAGGACACAACAGTTTGTCAATTACATTCTCGTTTTTTACAATTAGGTTTAAATTGTGTAACTCTATATCTCCTTTTTTAGCCGGAAACGGGGGCTTAAAAGAATTGGCGTTGAATCGTATGTCCGGGTTGTTAGAAGCCTCTTTCGATAAGACGGAAACCAAAAATCTAAGTTTTTTCTGCTGCAACTGATTTGCTGCAAGCATTCGAGCCTCATCTCCATCGTTACCAATATAAGAAATCATGGTGTCAAAGTCAACTATATTAAAGTACCCTGCCAGTAGAGCGTTCGCGTCTTTAGTGGCAGAATCAACCTTTCCTGTGTTACTCACATTGTTTAAGGCTTTTGCAACCTCGGCAGCTTGAGCAGAAGATGCATTGCTGGCATCTACAATTTCAACAGCTGTATCTTGAGCGGAAGCCCTTCTTCTCATCGAGGA
>CEUO01062368.1_pt1 | contig 12938 bp, 8 predicted proteins | sample 531391 | NCBI WGS metagenome assembly CEUO01 (sample SAMEA2622799, study PRJEB7988) | marine metagenome | isolation source: saline water (ENVO:00002010), including
CCATAACTTGCTGTAATTTTTCCACCAGCAAAAGCAAATGATTGATTAGTATTGATATACCATTTCTCATCTTTTTTATTAGTGTTATCAAATTCTACTTCATAAATACCTTTAGCTTCTAGTTCAGACTTGCTCCATAATTCAAATATTTTTCTTGAATAACGAACATCGCCAATAACCATACCTTTTGGTTTATTTATTATTTTTGTAATTGATCCTGATTCTACTAATCCCCACATATTATCTCCTATTAACTTTCACTTAAATTCATTGTTCTACCAACTTCTTGCCAAACTGCTCCGTTGTATCTAAAGATATGGATGTCAGTTTTTCCATCCGTTGCAGTTTCAGTTGGTTCTGTTGATGCTGAAAATTCAAATACTGTATTCCAACCAATAGTATGAGAACCATTATAATTTAATTCTAAACAAATAAACGCACCTTCTGTTGCATTACTTGGTGCAGAGAAAGTAGTATTTTCTGATGTCTGATGATATGCGTTTGGTTTAGCTTGTGCATCCCAGGCAACAGCATTCGATGATGAAGTAATTGCTTGTTGTGGAATATAAGCTAAATCATTAAATTTAATTGTTCCTGTTCCATTTGTGGTAATGTCTATATGACCGTTTGCTCCGTCTGCAATTACAATAGAGCCAGAGTTTGTTCCATTATTTGTATTTAATGTTAAGTCTCCAGTTCCTTGTGTGGTAATTGTAGCATCAGCATTATTATCGCCAACTTGAACTGTATCTGCTCCAAGATTTACATCTCCAGTTCCATTTGGAATAATGTCAATATCTCTGTTTGAAGTTGAAACTATATCATAAGTAACAACATCTAAATCTCCAGCAAGTTGAGGAGAACTATCATCTGTAAGATCAGACATATCTCCAGTTCCATCAGCTCCAGAAGGTGTAAAGTGAACTCCTACTCCATCAGTATTTGAAAATGAACCATTTGAAACAATGTGTGTAACTGGAACTTTAGTATAACCAGAAGCATCCGTTACAGCACCAGTAACTTTAAAAATAGCATAAGTTGATGCAGTTCCTTCTTTGGTAACAGAAACATATCCTCTTGCTGTTGAATTAGATACATCATCCCAAGATTGAACAAAACCAGAAATATCAGCAGATGCGTCATCAGCATCATCTACATATAAAATTGAAACTGAACCAACAGTACCATTATTAAAAGCAATTTTTCCAGCACCTGGATCAGCATCAGAAGTTGATGAACTCCAAGTCATTGAAAGTTGAGAGTTCGTTCCCGAAGCTCCCGTACTTCCTGTTGAACCCGTACTACCAGTAGAACCAGTTGCTCCAGTATCTCCTTTTAAACCAGTCATTGTGAAATGAACTGAAAGTTCATCATCAGCAGAAAAAGTATTATTAGATGATAAGTGAGCTACTGCTAACTTATTATAACCCGAAGCATCTGTTGAAGCTCCAGTTATTTTAAATCTTGCATAAGTGGTACTGTCATTAATATCTACGATATGAACAAATCCTCTAATTGTTGATGTGCTATCATCCCAAGCCAAAACATCTGTAGAAACAGTTGCTCCATTAGCATCATCATCATCAATATAGATTGCTGTAGCACTTGCATAAGTACCATTATTAAATCTTAAATATCCGCCTCCAGGATCACTATCCGTTGTTGATGTTGCAAATTTATAATAATAACCAGGAATTGCACCATCTTCTCCAGAAGGAACAAAAGATAAAAATACCTTATCATTATTTGCTAAAGCTCCAGCACCATCAATATAAGTTAAAGCTAATTTAGTATAACCAGATGCGTCAGTAACAGCTCCCGAAATTTTCCAGACGTGCCAAACATCTAAGGTATTAGATTTTGTAACTCTTATTCTTCCTCTGTTAGTCGCATTACCAGTTACATCATCAAAACTTTGCACCCAAGCAGAAACATCAGTTCCATTAGCTTCATCATCATCCACATAAGCAATGGTTGCAGATGAAAGAGTTGCGTTATTAAATCTTATAAATCCACTTCCTGGATCTGCATCACTTGTAGTTGTTGAATAAGTAAATTGTGCTGCATCTCCACCAGCCGGTAAGAAATCACTTACTGTCGTTAGATTGCCATCGCTGTCAAATCCTAAAGTTTTACTAGCTCTGTCTGTTGCAGACGTAGTAAATTCAGCTGAAGTAATTGTATTTGTTCTTGAAACTTTAAATGATCTATCTAATTCTTCTTGCAGCTCTTGTGTCTGCATATTAAGTTTATCAAGAGCGTCTTCATGCGTTTCAGCTGGAAACGGATCGTTTGCTACATAATCTGTTTCTTGCGTTAAAGCAGTATTACGTCTTATAACTAAAGTTGTACCTGATGCCGGAGCCGTAACCATAGTTACAGTTCCACCACTAGCTCCGTTATCAGAAATAGAATAATTAGTAGAACCAGAACCTTCAGATTTAACTGTTTCAGTTCCAGTAGCCGATCTTTCAATTACTGTTATTTCAGATGTAGAATTAATAGGAAATGTATAAGCAAACTCTGTAGTAGAGCCATTACCCGAATAACTATTCTTAATTGTTGTTGTTGTTACTGTCATAATTTTTATAAGTTGTTGTGAGAAATGTATTTTGTAGGCGTTATAATCCTACTATATGTTTCTCTATATTTAAAAATGTCTATACTGTCTATCCTTTTTTATGGTTTAAAATAATAAGTTTGACCCCGTTGTTCCTCATGTCTATCCCTCATTCTCTCAAAGAAACCAGGATCTAGCATTTCTTTGATTTGGTAACCTATTAAGTAGTCGTAGGCAGCTTTCGAATAATACATATTTAAAAAAGGTATATTTCCTTCGGCAAATTGCAAAAATTTCTTACCAGCTTTTTGTGGTTTATTTACATTTTCTACAATTCCTATAATTTTAGAAATATCTCCAGCTGTGGGTCCCATAATACTATCCCATTTTCCACCGCCATACTCATTTTTTAAATTTCCAACAATAAAATCTCCATAAATACCTAAACCTCCACCTTGCAATAAAGCTTGTTTAACAACGCCTGGATTTGATGGATCTCTTGGGGATCTTCCTTTAAGCATATCTTTAACTGACATTGCAATATAACCAAACATGGTTGCTAAAATTAAATTAGCACCTAGACCAGTAAATCTTGATAAACCGCTATCATCGGGACCATAAGATTTTAATTCTCTACCCACTACCTTTTTCCAAATAGAAACTGGAAAAGCTTTAAATTGACCGATAAATCTTATTACCTCTCCCATTCCAGTTCCTTTTCTTAATCCTTGGTTCATAATAGATCTAACTGCTGTATCTGGTTCTGGTGTTCCGTGCATAGCTTGATCTACTAAAACATTACGCCAAGTCATTTCTAAATCTCTTTTAAAATTTCTAATTTCTCTTTGACTTAATTTTTTTCCAGTATAATTAATAATTGATTCATCTGAAATTTCATTAACCATTTCAGCTGTCATATATCTTCTATCTTCAACATCTAAAGTTTTAATGGAACGCAACATATCCCATTTACCCTCATCAAAACCATAAAGTTTTAATAAATTTCTTTCTCTAACTTTTAAACTACCCCATTTAGTATCAGCTAACATTCCATAATGACGAGCTAAACCAATCGTCATTCCAGATTTTAAACTTGAAATCCATCTGTTCAAACTATTGTATTTAAAAAACATATTTTGTAGTTTTCCCATCGCTCCCCAGGTATCGCTACTTGAACCAAATTTATTACCCATAAAAGAGTGTATGGAATTACTCATAACTCCTAAAGATTCCATTGCAGCTTTATCTTGTGTTTTAAATAAAGCACCCATTGCTTCAAATAAACCATGTAAAAAACCTCTACCTTGGAAATTAGAGGTACTCATATACTGACCCAAATCTGCTATAGATGTTGGAGCCGCAAAACCTAATTTACCCATTGTTTGTATAGCTCTAACTGTCATACCGACTTTTGCCATAACAGCATTTCCTACACCATTAATTGAACCATCAATTTCTGAAAATTCATTTTTAAAAATATGAAAATTTAAATCTTTAGTTATTTTATGATCTTGATTTTTGTATGTTTTTCTTAAAATTGCTAAAGCTTTTTCAAAAGTAGCTTGTGGGTTAGTTCCAAGCTCTTGCATTAAAGCTATGTTTCTTGCAGAATTACTTAAAACTGCCATTACGCTTTCTTTTAATGATGGTTCTCCAAATTCTAAATCGTATTCGTGTCTAGCCGTTGCATCTTTAAAATGTAAAACTCTTGATGCGTTTAATCTATTTGCAACATTTCTAGTTCCATAAATACTGTTAGTTCCTCCATGTTTTAAATGATCGTTAGCCATTAAACTGTTATAGATACCATCTAAAATTTCATCTACTTTTCCTGGATCTCCAACATCGGGAAAAGTTCTTTCAATATCTAATCTTGGTTTAATATATTCTCTCCAAGCTACTCTGTTTTCCCCTACAGTTTTTAGACGTTTGCTTGCATTAGCCATTTTTTCTGTATTATGCCATTGTCTCGTAATCCAATCGTCAAGCTCTGCAATGTTGGCTCCTAAATCATTTAACCTTGTTCGCCAATCATTTTGAAATTTTTTTAAAATTTTAGAAATTACTAAAGCATTTTCATTTACAACTGTTTCTCCTAACATTGCTTGTTTTATCTCTAAATCAAAAATTCCATCGGTAAAATCATCCCACACATTATCGCCTAAATCTTTTATGGCTTGATATAATCTTGTTAATTCAACTACCTCGATAGTATCTTGTTTTGAACCAATGGAATTTCTGGCTAAAGTAGAAAATTCTTGAATACCAACAAGTATTCCCATTAATGCTTTTTTAGGTGTTAATTTTCCCTCTGATAATGCTACTGCATCAATTACTTTTTCTGCAATCTCTAAAGCTTTAATATTATTTTCAGCTAAATTTCTTTTTTTAAGAGCTTGTTCATATTCTAATTTACTTGCTACACCATCGGCAATTAAATCTTCCGTTTGCTCTTCTAAACTTTGAAATTTTCTTTCGTTAATTTTAATTTTAACTTCATCAAGAATATTATTTATTTGTTCATCTGGTAATAAATCTCCAGTTAATCTTTTAACTTCTTTAAAACATTTGCTTATTGTTTTAACTGTAGGATTTTTTTTAGCCATTAAGTTCCTCTTTTGACACAATTAGCTCCAGCTTTTATTGCGTTTCTAATTGTTGTTTTATTTTTAATGTTATTATCTATTTTATCTATTTCCGCTCTATCACTTTTTAAACCAATATCTATTTCGTCTAAATCTTCATCTTTAACGTCTAATTGTTTTTGATGTAATTTTTGTCTTTGATTTAAATTTTCTGCTTCTGCTTCAAGTTCAGTAGTATTTTTTTCTTTAAGGTTTAACTCTTCCCTTGCTATGTTTGTTGTATCATCTCTAACTTTTAAATTTGCTCTTTCTTTTTCTAATGCTTGATCGTTTGCTTTTTTCTTAGCTTCAAATATTTGTCTTTCTGTTCTTTGTAAATTTCTTAAATTTTGTAAATAAATTTTAGCAGATTTTCTATCTCCTTTTTTAATAGCATTTGCATATAAAGTTTTAAATTCTGAAATTTGATCGTCTAATTGATTTAATTGTTTATCTCCTGTTCTTGATTTATTTACAATTAAATCTCCAGTATCTACTTTTTCTCCTCTAATATGTTTGCCAACAGTATATTTTAATAAAGCTTGTTGATGCTCTGGAGAAATTGCAGCTAATCTTTGGTAAATATTTGGCTTACCTTGTACTTTTGCCATATAATCTCCTAATCTACCAAAGGCAAAATGAAATTTAGCACCAATTAATCCACCAGCTGCAACATTTATAAAAGCATCGTATTGATCGTAATCGGATTGTTGAGATCTATGTACTCCATAAACTATTGGCTCAACAGCTAAGTTTCCAACGAAACCCTCTACTGCACCTTTTTTTAATCTTGCTATATTTTTTCCAGATTTTGCAACCATAGCTGCAAATTTTCCTTGACCGATTACAGGAACGAAAGATGCACCAATGTTAATGGGATCTGCAAAACTTGTTGCTAAAGAAGTTAAAAAATAAGAACCTTTAGCCCACAAATTTTGTGGTCCCCTAGCAACTTTATTAGCTCTTTCTATTTCTAATTCTTTTCTTTTAACTAAATAATCAACAACAGATTGTCTAGTATCTTCTTTAAAATTTAAACCAAGTTTTCCATATTTTTCGTTTAATTCATTTCTATCAACTAAAGTGTTATCTTGATTATAAGCTGATAACTCTTCTCCTTTTCTCCATAAAGAATAAGTAGGATTGTAATTCCAAGTATTAACTATATTTGATTTTTGTGCCTCAAAAAAACCTACAGATAAATTATTAAATGTAGCTCCTATCTCTTCTTTTGATTTTTCAAATTGTCCGAAACCAACATTAATCATTATGCGCTTGGCTCCTCAAATACATCGTAAGTTTCAATGACAGTTAAAGGAGTTTTTGTACCTGGTGCATTGTAATCTGTATCTAAAAAATTAAATTCAATTTTTTGTCCAGAGCTATTTACTACTGGAACTTTAGTTCCATCAAACCAAGTAAAATGTAAAACTAAACCAGTAGAAGTATCATTTAATAACCACATATTATTATTTTGAATTGCACTTTTAACTCTAATATCTATATCTTCTTTTGATACTCCATCAATATCGCTATTACTTGCATAATGTTGATAACCATCTTTTCCCATAAAATTATCTAAATAACTTCCTTCTTCAACATCTAATTTAATTGCTTCAGATTTTGTTTGAACAATTCCTTGATTAACAAATTTTCCATTTACATCTTGGGGAATAAAATAAGTTTTTTCTGGAGCTATTGAATAATCACTTAAAAATTGATCTGTTGCACTATCAACTGCTTTATTCCAATCATTATTTTTATCATTATCTATTCTTAAAAGAGCTACTCTATATAAAGTTTTTTCTACCATTGCTTTATATTTAATAGCATCCTCAGTTCCTAAATTTTGATTTTCAATAACCTCTTCCCATTTTTCAAGATTGTTTGCTATTCTTTTTGTAATATCTTTTTTTGATGCAGATGTTTCATTTAAAGCATTTTTTTCTAAATCTTTAATGTCATGAGATTGTAAAATATCCTGGTTTAAAGCAGAACTATTGGTACTCATTGCTATAACAAAATGCTCTGGTAAGTTTTCTCCAGCCATTTGTTTCATAATTTGAGGTAAGTTCTCCTTGCCATACAATTCTCCAAAATTTAATAAGGTTGCTTTCTTTTCTTGCCATATTTTGTCTGGAGATGTAATTGTTAAGACAGCTGCTTGAACTTCTGATTTACTTAAATAAAATTGTTTGCTTTCTTCTATATCAAGTTCAATAAATTTTTGATCTAATAATAATTTTTTTTCTTTGATTAAAGATTTTATAGTTTCTTCGTCATTTGAATTTTGGATTCTATTATCTAAGTCTGCTAATTCTGGATCAATCTTATTTATATAACCAACTATATCATTTTCTTTAACTGCTTTTATTCTTTCTGAAATAGCATTTTGTATAACTACATTAGCTTTTCTTTTTGCTGCAATTTCGTCTCCAGTACCCTTTAATTCGTATAATTTAATTTGTGCTAAATCAGATTGTTTTGAGGTATGTACTTGTGATACTGCTCCTCTAACATAATTATTTACATCAACAGCTAATTTAACATCTTTATAAGTTTCATATCCCTCAAATAATTTTAAATTTTCTGATAAATCAACTTTACTTTCCAATCCTAATTTAGCTCTTTCTTCATCACTACCTATTTCTCCTAAAGCTTGTTGTTGTGCAGCTAAAGTAATTTTATTTTTTAACCTTGTATGATTTTCTGTATCTAAATTTTTATATTCTCCAGCATTAAATTTTTTTAAAGTTGCTTTAGCATCTTTACTTAAATCAGCTTGAATTTTTAAAACATCAATATTATTTAAAGTTTGAAATTCTAATTGTTTAAATTTATCGCCAAATAAATCATAATTACTTTGTGATGAAAAAAAAGCATTAAAGTCAATTAATGCTTGATTATGAGGTAATGTGCCTTTTTCATTATTTGATAATCTTTTTGTAATATTATCTAATTCATTTATTTTTAAAACTCTTGATTCATTTCTAAAATTAACAAAAGTCTTATCTCTTATGGAACCAGATTCACTAATAAATCTTTTATTCATATAATTTTTAAATAATTGTTTAGAAAATTTACCTTTAAGAGTTGGTAAAATTCTATCGTATTCTGCTTGCCAAGCTAATTTATATGATGTTAATGCTTCATCAGGTTTTGTACTTTCAGACAATTCATTAACAGTAGTACCTAATCCTTTTTTAGAATAAGAAGATCCTCCAGTTGGATGATCTGAAATAATATTTTCATCTATATTTTTACCAGCTTCAATAACTTCATTTTCAGATTTTTGTTGTTCGTATTTTACATAAAGTTTTTCGCCAGCAGCCATCATATTACCAAAAGCTCTGCCAGGAGCGGCAGCAGTATCTAATGATATTTTCATACCAGGAGTTGATGCTCTTTCCTTAACTTCAGTTGTTGGTCTAATTTGTGTTTGATATATTTTTATTGCCATGTTTCTCCTATACGAACATTCCAGCAGTTGATAATAAACTTTGTCCAGCTTGGTAGTAAGATACTTTTCTTGCAACAGCACCTCTGTATCTTTCTATGTTTGCTTCTGCTCTTTGATTAATTGCTTCGTTGTATTTTTGATCTCTAGCAACTTCAGCATTATATTTCATCATGTCTCTGTCTCTTTCTAAATTTAATTCATTCTCCATTAAAGTTTCTAAAACAGAACCAGAATAAGCAACGCCAGATGTTGCATAATTTGTAACGATTTGACCCCTTAATTTTTCTGCGTTATCGTTAAATCTTGGTAAATCAAATTTGGTATAAACAGCATAACCAGCTTTTGCTTCTTGTTCTTTAATCTGTGCATCTCTTTCCATAAGAGCTGCATTATAATTTGCTGCTGCTTGAGCAGCTTTTCCACCAATTAATGCACCAAAAAAACTCATACTATAATCCTCGCAAATCTATAAAAGTCCGATCCGTCTGGACCATAACCTTTCATTAAACCTTCTTCTTTTAAACCTAACCACTTAGCAAAACGGATTGCCAAATCGCAATCTGCTTTAACGCTAGTTTGTAATCTTTTAATTAAATTATTTTTTATCATCATGTCAGTTCTTTGCTTCATAACTCTTGCAAACGTTATTGGATAGTTATTTATTTCTTCTGTTGCCAAGACCCACCCTTCGGCAACGCCATCCCAGAGTGGAAACACTCCTCCAGCCGCTATGGGTTTGTTATTGACAATACCCGTGAACGACATCCCAACTTCTTTTAAAAAATAACCATACTTTTTATGTTCTGGTCTTAATTCTAAAAACTTACTATTTAAGGGTTGACTTAAAATGTAATGTGCGTGTTCATTTTCAAAAGGAATTATCTCAACTTTAGACACTTTCTGTCTCCAATCTTGGATATATTCCTAGGATCGTCATAGGTAATGCTTGTGGTTGTTGGATATAAACTAATCCTTCAGTTCCATATCCGGTATCAAATTCAACAGATTTATCTCCAGTAAATAATGGAATGGGTAAATCCATAGGAGATCCACTAGATCTGAAATCTATAGAAGTTAGATTGGCAGCATTGGGTCCAACGCTTGCGCCAACTGTATTTTGAAATCTAACTGATAAGTCGTAAATTCTTTTAGTCTTAGTTTGAGTTGTTTCTGTATAACCTTCGTCTAATCTCATTGTTTGTAAATCAGATGTATATAACAATCCAACTTTAGCTTGTTCAGTAGCATTGGTTATTGTAATGGCTCCACTTGAAACTGTTTTTGAGTTTTGTGCTGAACCTTCGCCAATGATGTCAACTACTTCTCCTTCTAAATGATCTAAACCAGAAAGACTTGAAGTTAAATCTCCCGTATAACTTAAACCACTATCTAAATAATGAAATGCAGTTAAATCTTCATTGAAATCAAATGGTGTAAAATATTCCACATATCTTCTTACAGCACCATTAATCCATCTTTTAACAATAACCCAAACTTGATCTTCATCTGCATCGCCATCAATAACAGCAACACTTTCTACTTTAGCATGAGTTAAAATATTATCTGTTTGCTCTGATGTATGAGCTGAAGTTAAACTAACAACAGTAGATAAAGTTTTATTTGTATAAAGTTTAAATTGATTGTCGTCTATTTTTTCAATGTAGTATTTTGTATTTTCAGACAAACCACCAATAGCAGTTCCCGTGTTATCATAATAAAAAATATCCCCAGTAGTAAAACCATGAGAAGCTGAATAAATAAAATTAGATGAAATATTAACACCTTGATAAATGTATTGAGTTGTGTCTGAACTAGGAGCAGATGTAAAAGATATGGCAGTTCCCGCAGTAGCGTTAGATGCGGTTGTTGCTAATTTGATTGTATTACTATCAGATGCGATAGCAAAATATAATGTTGAATTATTTAAACCACCAATCGCATTACTAGCTGCGTAATAATAAACTGGATCGCCAGTAGATAATCCGTGTGATGTTAAAGTTATGGTGTTGTTAGTTGTATTAACTATTGTTGTATTTGATGTAAAAGAAATTTGTTGATGAATAATGTTTTTTGTTGTGTCTGATTTACCACCAATAATATGTCTGTGCCAGGCAACAACATTTTCTAATCTATTATAAGTTAAACCAGATAATACTCCATCTGTTCTAACTCCCCAAACAACAGAATATGGTTCTTGTTGATAATCCATTTGCACAACGCCACTTTCTGTTATATGATCCGCCAAAATTGTTAAGTCTGGTGCAACATAACCATCAGTATCAAAGTTATAAGCAAGCTCTCTCACTTTCCTTTTAGCACGTTGTAAGAAAATAGTTGCGTTACCAATAGATAAAGCATCCACTCCCGCTGAACCATAGTTTGATTGTTTTCTAATATTTATATTTGTTGGAGTAATAGCATCTTGTGAAGAACCAGAACTAACGGCATATTCGCCACCGGTTGTCATACAAATTAAAGTTCTTGTTGCTTTTAAAGATTTAATCGCATTAACTTGATTTGATGCAATAGTATAAACCATAGCATCGTCAGCGTCTGTACCAGATGTCATATTCTCATAATCTCCAGATTTTGAGAAAAACATTGTTTGGGGTTGATCGGTTGTTGCAGCAAATACTAATCTTTGTTCAAAGAAAGAAACGCAAGCTGGATGACCCGTGGTATCTGAAAAGGAACCAAGTTGAAAAGATGCTGTGGCATCGGTATTGGTAAAAGCATCTGTAATCGTACAGACTACAACTGTAGTATTTGTTCTAGCCGTTATCTTTGCTTCGCCACCATTAAATTTTATTATTCTGCCAACATCTGTAGTTTGAAATCCTGTACCACCATTAATACCAACTATAGCACTAGCTGTAATATTAACACCCGTTCCCGTACCTGATGATGCTGGAGTTAAAGTAGTTGCCGTAGTATTGGCATCCATGTAGGGTCCCTTAGTTCCAAAATCTACTTCTGTTAATGTCCAGGAAGTATGACCCGTTCTTGAAAGTTTCATTACTTCGTGAGAGTTGTGGCAGATATACATAACGTCTGCGGATTGTGCGAATTTTAAATCGAAAAGTTGAGCTGTCGTATATTCAGTTGTTATTTGATAAATTTTATTGGCAACTCCACCAGATGAATAAGATGTGTAGCCAGATGAATTAATATCATTACCATCAACGTCTTGTAATTCAAAGGTGTTAGTAGTTTTGTCAGCTACTTTAAATGTTTTACCATTTACTTCCGTCATTCCTACAACGCCAGAAATATTTACAAAATCTCCATTAGAATAACCATGCGAGCTAGATGTAACCACGGCTGGATTAGCAGAAGTTATTGCAGTAATAGTTTTATTACCTTCTGTAATTTGTCCGTTGTCTTTAAAGAAACGAATATATTGATTACCAAATTCTAAAACGTAAGTTTGTTCAGTTGAAAATGAAAATGGAATTAATCTTGTTGAATTAGCAGATGTTTTAACTTCAGAAACAAAATAAGTACCTGGTCGTCTCGTTACTGGACCATGTGGTAATACAACAAAATTTTCAATGTTGCTTGCGCCATTAAAGTATTTGGCAAAATCTGTTCTACCCTCCATAGAGGATGAAAGCTCCCCAGCCGTAAAGCTCGGTATGCTTAAAAGTTGTTTAGGCATATTTAGTATCTACTGTTTATAAAATCTTCTGTTATTATTTGATCTGTTGGTGCAAGATTAGGATCAGTATTATATCCTTCACTTGCGTCTGTATGTCTTGCTTCAGATAATTTTGCTTGGTATTTTTCTGCCATAAGTTTTGCAACTTGCAGATTTGATGTTATGGCATAAGCTATATCTTGTGCTAAACAAGCTGATATAGTTTCTCTTAATAAAACATCTAATTGATTAACATCTGATTCCATGGCTAGATAAATTAAATAGACTTCACTTTCTTCTATTAATAATTTTCTACCCTCAATTTTGTAATCTGAATTGTAATCTTTAATTTGTAAAACACGCAAGCAATCACTTGGTAAAGTATATTGATAAGAAAAACCCCAAGCTGGAGTATCGCTGTCTTGCGCTAATTGAACTCTCTTAACTAAACAGTTCCAAGGATGAGATCTATAAACCGCATCTCTAACTGTTTCATATCTTTCGTTGCATATTCTTGCATTTTTAGAATTTTCAGTAAGAGCTGTAATAGAACTAGCTCCTAATTGATTTAATGCTGAATTACAAATTTGTACTACTGATGCCATATTAATCCTTTTTAATTATATATTTTCTTCTTAATGTTCTTGGTTTTGTTAA
>CEUO01006091.1_pt1 | contig 12930 bp, 25 predicted proteins | sample 531391 | NCBI WGS metagenome assembly CEUO01 (sample SAMEA2622799, study PRJEB7988) | marine metagenome | isolation source: saline water (ENVO:00002010), including
GGCGAAACTATGTTCAAGTATAATTCCCGAGTACAGTGGGAAGTTGTCACAGTGAAAGAAGTTTCACAGGCTAGAGTAGATGCAACTCGAAAATACTTTGAGAAGTATGGCACGGCTAACGAATAGTGAAAAGCGGAAAGGCTGCCCCGAAAGGGGCAGCTAATCCAACCCCGCAAAAATTATAGCATATTATAGTAATTATGTCAATAGCAAAACAGTAAAAAAGATAGAAAAAAAGAAAAAAGTTTTTATAAGATTTTATAAAGTTTTTACTTGACAGTGACGATAATTATAATATAATAAGGGCATAAAGTTAATCATCAATAGAAAGGATAAAAAATGATTACAAGACTTGAAGCAATCGGTTTAGTGGGTCGTGAGGTCGCTTTCAATTACAAAGGAAGCAAAGACAAAGAAGCCCGTCGTCGTCGTGTACTAGTCGTGTCAACTCTATTCGACCACGGAAAGAGTGACGGAATCCGTGCTAAAGACTTAGACGATAACCAGAAAAAATTCCCTAAGAAATTTGTCTTAGAGAATATCAAGTGGCTATAGGCAAGCGGAAAGGCTGCCCCGAAAGGGGCAGCTAATCCAACCCCGCAAAAATTATAGCATAATAGTGCAGTTTGTCAAGTAAAAAATAAAAATATTATTAAAAAAGTTTTTTCATAAAATACTAAATAATTAGTTGACACGGTGCCGATATATATTATAATAAAGGAAGAAAGAGAGACAAACATGTTAAACATAATCAAAAATTGGGAAGGAAAGAAAATGACACACGCAACCGCAAAACAGCAGGGATTAGAACCGGTATTTCCAGAGTCACATGAATACGGTGGCAGATACTTTTACGATCCGGCTGAGGGAAAGTATTACGATGCGAATACCGACCTATATCTAGAAAATTTCGATCCTAAGTTGATATAAGGAATAAAAAAGCTGCCCCGAAAGGGGCAGCTAAACTTATTGAACAAGAATTTTGGTTATGTTTCAGCTAATGGTACGTGGCAGCTTTTTCTTCTGCTTAGACCAAGTGTTTCAGCTAATAGTACGTGGCGGCTTTTTCTTTTACTTACATCAAGTGGTTTTTTTGTTTTTTTCTAAAGTTTTTAATGGCATGGTTCGATACTAATAGTATACTTAGATATTAAGTTAATTAGTCAGAAAGGAAAGTCATGGATTACGAAGAACAGAAAAGACAGAACCAACAATTTTGGGGTCTTGTAATATCGTTTGCAATCATCGGTGGGGCTATAGCTTATGCCTTTGATTATCTTACTTGGAATTTGCTTTGAGGAGGAAGAAATGGAAAGTAAAAATAAAAGTGCATTTATGTGTATCGGCGCTTTCCTGTTGGGGTGGTTTATAATCACTCTGACGGGATGTGCGGCGGCTAACAAAACCCAAACAAGAGTATTTGGGAGTGATGTAGAATTTGGAGGGGGGCTTTACTTGCAAGAGTCAGAGCCTGATTGGAAATAATTGAACTTCCTTCGCCCCGCTAGTGGTGCTACACAATGCTGCTAGTGGGGTTTTTATATAATAGGCAAGTATCAGCAAATCCTACCCTGCAAAATTTTATCATAATAATACGATTTGTCAAGCAAAAAAGTAAATAATTACTAAATAATTTTTTTAATAAAATAGTTAAAGAACTACTTGACAATGTACCGATGTATATTATAATTAAGGAACAAAGGGCGGCGGTTGGTACATCAATCAGAAAGCCTTAAAAGTGTTTTTGTTGGGTGAATTGCCCAACAGGATATGACGACACGAAGTGGCACCTATGACCGGTCAAGGTTAATAAGTTCACGGATACACCGACCGAGCTTTAGGTCAACACTTTTTTGCTGTTTGATAGCGGGTTCGATTCCCGCTCGCTTGCCACCTTTTTTTTATAAAATATTAAAAATAAAACTAAATAATTAATTGACAAATAGACGATAGGTATTATAATAAAAGAAACATCAAAGGAAAGGAATAAAAATGACTTTAAGAGAATCAAAAATTGTAATTCCATTGGGAGACAGTCATCTATTTGCTGAAGTTTGTGCCGGTCTTTCTAGTGAAAAATGTTTATTTCGGGCGTATTACAATAAACAAGAAAAACAATGGGAGATTTACATATGAGTAGTGTAAAGATTAAAAAAGGGAATTTAGGATTCTACGACCAGTATGGCGACAACAAAGTAACGCTACTGGAAGAAGGGCAAGAGTTGAAGCTTGTTCGGGAATTAGCCAATGACAGGTATCTTTGTAGGGTGGTCAATCCTACAGAGAGATGCAAAAACCACGGCGGCTATGATGGTATGCTAGTAGAAGCCTATGAGGAAAATCTGGAGGTTGCATAAAATGTTAGAAGGAATGAAGGGCTGTTATATTTATGTTTTGAATCCATGCAACGCAACCTGTCATAGGTTTCACTTGGAAGATGACTATCCAACCGAAGCCGATGTAATGACGTTTTTGGAGGATAAAGGATTTAGACTAAAAGACATCCACTGGATGTTTTCACAAGAAGAAGTTATTCACGAGAGAATTTCAGAGAGGTTATATGATGAATGATAAATTTTACCGAACAGGGTCTTTGCCGCCGAGTGGGCAAGTGAAACCAACTACGAAGTTCAAAAAAATGTTAGAAGATATACTTAACTACATTGAAATCATGGTTGGATACGAGCTTCCCAAAGAGCATGAGAAGCATGCACTAAAAGTTGCTTTAGATAACTATGAAACTTTATATGGTCGAGAAAAGGTCATAAAAGCAATAGATAACTTGGAAGAACTAGCAGAGGTTATAAAAGCAAAACTAGCCCAAGAAGTCTAAACAAAATTCCTTTCTGATAGCTACCTCGCCCCAAAAGTAAGGGGTGGGGTAGCTAATCTTACCCCGCAAATTTTATCATAGCTTTAGGGAATGTCAAGTAAAAAATAGAATAATTGCTAAAAAAATTTTTCGATAAAATACTAAAGAATTGATTGACAATATACCGATATAGATTATAATAAAGGAAATCAAACAGAAAGGGAATAAAATGAGTTTACCAAACACAGAATCACCGACCTACATGCAAGACACAATGACCCGAATCTCATTGGCACTAGGCTATGATGGCGAAGGCAATCAGCAATGTTGGGATTGGATTTACGAAGTAAGTAACAAGCTAGGCAATGATGGCTTAGACGAATCAATGCACGGATTGCTAGAACAATACGATGAAACCGGATGCTTAGGATTCAGCGAAAAGTTCAGAAAAAATTAGATGTATTATTAAAGTTTTACCTTGACTACTCCGATATATATAGTATAACAAAGGAGTGAAAAATGTTATACTTATTATTTTTAGCGTGTGGAGTAGGATTTTTTGGTGCAGAAACTTTTAACAGATTTGTTCTAAAAAATACTTGACAATACAAAAACATAGTTTATAATTAAAGGTACAAGTAAGTGACGGCTCGGTTCTAGAAACCTCTGTATGTCTTGGAACATGTTGGCTTATGTTAATTCTGAACCAAGTCCGTTACGACTGCTCATGATCATGTCTTGCAGACATGGAGTCATTGGCTTGAGCATCTCTGTCCGAGGCATCGGGTAGCAGGGATTGAACAGAAAGATTAATTGACTTTCTGACTGATGACGCAAACCACCGGAGTCGCAAGCAGGTTACAGACTGTCTTGAAGAAGTGCGGCTTCGGTGGTATTTTTATTAAGTGATAAGTCACAGCTAAATCTACCCCGCAAATTTTAGGCGAACTTTAGACAATGTCAAGATTTAAATAAAATAATATTAGAAAAAATAATCTAGTATTTTGTTAAAGAATTAATTGACATAATGACGATGTAGATTATAATAGGATAAACAAGAAATTAGTCAGGGAAAGGGAAATTATGTTTGAGATACGTGAAGACTGTATAGAGGCAGTAGCATCTAAGATGGAAAGCGATGTTAGATCTTTAGGTGCAGAAGATGCAATCAATAAGTATTGCCAGACGATTAGTGATGAGAATCCGGCTATGATGGAAATATTATATGGAATAATTGCTAGTATTTCTGAGGATGACGAGACATCGTTCCGTTATCTTCATATTGTGGCATTGGTATATCAATCTATGAAGGCCTCATATGAATCAATAGAGTTGGCTCAATTAATAGGAGAATAATGATGTTGGCATTTGAATTAATAATATGTGCTGTGTTGACAATACCATTGTTAGCATTGCTGTTAGACTTTTATGGCACATATAGGTACGCCAAGAAAAGCAAAAAGTATAATCCAAAAGTTTAATCCCCTTTCGGGGAATAGGTAGACATGGGAATAACGGATTGCGTCCTTTCCTGTGTCTGCCTTTCTTTAGCCATAGAAAGAAGCAGCTAATCTTACCCCGCAAATTTTACATCACGAAAGGCGATTTGTCAAGCAAAAAATATAATTATTATTAAAAAAACTTTTCGATAAAATACTAAAGAAAGTGTTTGACATGTTCGATAATAATAGTATAATAAAGGCATAAGAGACAAGGCATTATCAGAAAGGAAAAAAGCCATGTACAATGACCACTTCAATGCAGAAGTAACACTAGAGGAAACTCACCACTGTCAGTGTCACGAGATTCCAACTGAACTTTTAGAGTGTGGGGTAGAATGTGATGAATGTTCATACCACACGAAAATGATGATTCAGGATGAAGTCCAGAAAATCATGCGACTGAAATACGGGAACAAATACGGAATAAAAGTGTAACCCTTTCTGTCCACCTGTCCCAAAGGCCTAGCTAGAGGGGCAGGTGGTTTTTTGAAAAAAATGTTAAAGAAAGTACTTGACATATTCCGAAAATGATTATAATAAGATAAACAGAAAGAAGTTCTAAAAAAGGAAAGAGGATTAAAATGGAAGTTGTATATAAATCAAAGTTCAATCCAGAAGAATTGCAAACTGGAAAAATTGTACCTGCCAGATATGCCAATGGCCATCTTGCTGTCAAGCTTTACAACGAATATGGAGAGCCTTGCTACACTCTATCAACTAGCCTTGAAGGTGTATGTTTGGCAGAGGATGAGTTCATTGCCAAGACATACAGCGAGAATGAAGGTGTCAATGAGCAGTTCTTGGGTAGTTGTTTTGAAGATACTGGAAAAACAACCATAGCCGGATTTGTGGAAGTCCCCATATACAGGTTCATTGGTTTAGAAGAATACAAAGTATAACTATTTATTTTTAACAAGGAGAACAGACGTGACACAAGAAATTAAATTTCCAGAAGTAGAAGTAAACATATCTGAAATAGACGGTAATGCCTTTTCCATCATAGGTGAAGTAAAACGCGCCTTGCGTGGTAAAGCATCACCCGAACAAATAGAAGAGTACATGAGGGAGGCAATGAGTGGTGACTATGATCATGTTTTGCAGACTACCATGAAAATGGTGACGGTGAACTAATCTTGAAACTGGGGGAGCGGAGGAGTCTTAGACTCTCGGAGGCAGCGGCTGGGGAGCCGCCCTCCGCTTTTTATTTTATTAGCGAGTAGCAGCTAATGCTGCCCCGCAAATTTTACCTTAATAATCACAAAAGTCAAGCAAAAAATATAATAATTACTAAAAAAGTTTTTCCATAAAATGCTAAAGAATCATTTGACATTAGGTCGATCTATATTATAATAAGAGAAAAGGTTCAACAGAAAGGAAAACAAAATGGACTTTATTAAAGAATTAAATGACGCAAGAGATTTGGTAGAGTGGTGTTTTAGAGAATGCGGATTGAATCCATCTGAGCATATCACAATGGTAGAGTGGAACCACCGATTCACTCGACGAATGGGTGACGCATCAATGAGAACAACAAGGTGGGGAGGAAAAACCCGAAGAATTCGATTGTCTGCACCTCTTTGGCCTAGAGCAACCGCTGAAGAAAGACGGCAAACAGTAATCCATGAAGCATGCCACATAATCGACGGAGTGATTAATGGCTATATGTCAGGGCATAAAGAGCCGTGGAAGAGATTAATGCGTAAGTGCGGCCTACAGCCCAAAAGATGCCACAACGTCAACAGGGAAGGCCTACGGCGTACAAACAAACGTGTAGCGGCTAGTTGCCATTGTGGAGCCGTTGATTCTTTAGGGTCAACGCAAGCCGGTAGACTACGCAAGGGTACACGCTACAGTTGTAGAAAGTGTAAAAGTCAAATCACACTAGTATAGACGTGAAAGGGAACTTCGCCCCGAAAGGGGCGGAGTTCCTAATCTTGCCTCGCAAAAATTTTAGCATATATTCAACAAAAGTCAACTAAAAAATGAAATAATTATTAAAAAACTTTTTATAGAAAATCTTAAATATTTGTTTGACATAGTCCGATATAGTATTATAATAGAAGAAAGCAAAGGACATTATTAGAAAGGGAAAATTATGAGAAGCGTAAAAACTTATCTATCGTTTGAAGACATTAAATACGAAGGCGTATTTTTGAGCTTCAATGCAGAAGTGTTTTCTGAACAGGAAACCATTCACGATTACACCGGTGTAAATCCTCCTGAAGACAATATTCATGTAACAGGTGTAGAAATTACCGATTGGGAAACCTATCGAGAAAACGGTGACGAAGTCGCAAGCTCTGTTCTTCCAAACGGCGAAGCAAATGAATTGCCTAAGCTGGTTGAGTGGTGCGAAGAATATGTAAGAGAACAGATTGACGGATTTCACGTCGAACTGTGCGACTAGACGTAGTCGTAGAAGTTCCATCCCGCAAGGGATGGAGCTTCTAATCTTACCCCGCAAATTTTACCATAAAAAGATAGAATGTCAACTATATTTTGATAAAATAATAAAAAAAGTTTTTCGATAAAATAGTAAATAAATGATTGACATTGTGCCGATGAGTATTATAATAAAGAGAAACTTAATTAAGAAGAGAAAACAAGATGAATCACAAAGTAGAACTAAGCATTAGACAACTTATTTGTGTTGAGCAAGCTCTTGAGGATCGTATTGAGGAATGCGAAAAACGCATTGCAAAGTGCAATGAGTTAGGCATGTCGCTCACCGCTCAATGGGAAGAACGGTTGAATGTCGCCAAATCCGTGTTGGATATTGTCAAAGATTATTGATTTTGGAGAAAATGAAGGTAAATAAAATGGCTTATACAGCATACGAAGTAAAACGAACCAAGCAAACCCCAACCGGCACTAGTCACTTAGTGAAGTGCAATTACACAGGTAAGTACGCCATTTGTAGTTGGGTAGGATCGACTGGTTCCGCAATCGGTGGAATTAAGAGTCAGGGGAAGTTGGGTTATGTGATGAAAAAATGGAAAGAAATTGTAGGAAACTACGTTCCACGGGATTGACATTCACATATACGTGTTAAAATGAAACAGAGAAGATATTAAAGTAGATTTATTAGGAGTTTATATATTGCCAAAATCAGCTAGACTAAGCGGACAAGTCATGGAGGAAAGACAACGTAGAATGGAAATGTATAGGGAGAGGATAGCTAATGGACTAGACCTATACACAGGAGAACCCTTGCAAGGCCAAGACGCAGAAGATTGGCAACTTTATGAATTAAATAGAGAAATGTGGAAAGATAAAATCCATAAAAAGTGCATGGAATACCACTCAAAAGTATAAGGAAACGTGTAGTACAAGCGTTTCAAGATGAGCCGTAGGTCTGTTTTCCACCTGCGGCTCATCTTTTTTATTTGATTTGCGTGTATCACCAAATGTTATAAAACGACTTTTTCTATAACTAAGAGCAAGCAAGTATCAGCAAATGTTACGCAACGACTTTTACAATGGCTAAGAGCAAGCAAAAAGCCCCGCAGGTCAGAAAGGATTAAGAACCTGCGAGGCCGGAGACCCTCATGAAGAGGAATCTTATTTGCTACCAAACAGAGCTACTGTCGGGCAAGTGAAAAGTGATGGGATTTGAACCCACGATTACCACAAACTGATTAAATGATGGTTTGCCAATTAAATTGTTTGCTTAAACCAACTACAGGAAAAACATTTACGGAGATCTCCTGCCCACCGAAGTGGCACCTTTCAAAAAAAACTAAGACAGTCTGTAACCTGCTTGCGCGGTTGCCTCTGAGTTACAGACTAAGTTCCCTTGACAACTAGATAGTCTTAATTCTTCTTCTACTATTATATCACTGTGAAGTAATAAGTCAAGTAGAATTTTTAGAAAATTTTCTAAGTAATGCTTTAGCAAATCTAAGAATAATTTTCTGTTTGGTCAATGATAATAAAACCATACGACCATCATAAAAGCTCTTGATACTTCCATCGGCTAATTTGACAAAAATTAAATTCCGAGAACGATGTCCCTTAATATTTCCTCGTCTAATAGTCTCATCCGTTACCGGATTTTTGGCGGTATCACGAACGTCTATGATTTCTCCGAAGTAAACTTCAGAGGTCTCAACTAGATTGACTAGCTGAGGATTTTCGTCATCCGTGACTGGCTGTTTCAGATACTGAAACTTAGCTTTGTCTCCGATTTCCAACATGATTGTCTCCTTATCCTTTTCTCTCAACATCACCATTCTACTATGATATATCGACTTGTCAACGAGTATTATTCAACAAATCCAAAAGTTTTTCGGAGATACTTTTGTGTCAGCAAATCTTACCCTGCAAAATTTTACCATGTCTTGAGCAAAAGTCAAGTAAATTATTAAAAAAAGAATAAAAAAAATATTTCAAAAATATATTAAGATAAATGCTTGACATACCGATAACTATGTTATAATTAGGTATCTAACAAGAAAGGATATAATATCATGTGGGTTCATTTAACACCTGTATCATCAAATAAAAAAACTGGAGCTATTCCAGTATCCACTACCGAAAGCAAATCATGCCCGAAAGAGTGCGGCATATCTGACGAGTGCTATGCTGGATTAGGTCACTTGGGAATGTGGTGGAAAAAAGTAAACAATCATAAGTATGGCGATAATTGGGACGCATTTTGCAAGCGAGTCAGAAAATTTCGCAGGAATACATTATGGCGACACAATCAGGCTGGTGACTTACCGAAAGATGAAAATCAATCAGCCGATGTTGATAAGTTAGATTCAGATAAATGCTTAGCATTGGCTAAAGCGTCATCTCATACCGACGGTTGGACATATACACATTATGACCCTACCGATGAACACAATAATTCAGTTATTAATGGCATGAATGAAATCGGTGGTCTAGTGGTAAACTTATCAGCGGATACAATGGAACAGGCCGACGAATATCACGCACTAGGCATTGCACCCGTTACCGTTGTGTTGCCGGAGGATGCACCTAACAAGGGAAACAAAACGCCTAATGGTTTACCGATTCTAGTTTGTCCTGCTCAGGTAGCTGATGAAATCGCTTGCGATACTTGCAAAGTATGTCAGAAACGTGACCGAAAATGTATCGTAGGATTTAAGGCACACGGATCACGACGGAAAAAATTATCAGAAAAAATAACCGAAAATCTGGCCGAAGTGGGTACTCCCCACTAAGGCCGAAGGCCTATGTACTAGCAGAACTTATCAGGTTCATTCTCTAATTTGATAGCAAGCATACAAAATCCCGACAGTAGCGAATAACGCCCGCTACTGTTCCCCTGTTGCCACGCTCCGAAGGCAGCAGGGGTTTTTTGTTTTGTATTTGCTAATATTGTAAAATGACTTTTCCGATGACTAGGAGCAAGTGTTTTTTGTATTTGCTAATATTATCAAACGACTCATCAATTTCTCAGCAGCAAGCGGTTTCTATGTACCAGCAAATCCCACCCCGCCAATTTTACCACAACTTTAGAGAAAGTCAAGCAAAAAATAAAAAAAATATTAAAAAAACTTTTTAGGAATAATATAAAGAAATTACTTGCAAGCGTCGATAGTTATGATATGATTAGTTCATACAAGTTGGTCAGTCTAATAAAGGAGACTAAAAATGGAAAAACTTGGACAAGAAAAGCAGCAACAATATCTTGGAGACTTCGTGTTGGAGACTCAAACCGTTGCTAAGGATTTTAAGAATGTTTCTAAGGCTTGGGAAGATAAGTGCCTGAGCTACGATGAAGTGTTGGATAAAGTCGCTGAAGGTCAAAGGATGATTGAGGATATTAGAAGTCCGCTATCAGACTGGAAGCCAGCGGTAAGTGCTGATGGAGAATGCGTCTTGCAATATAAAGACGGACGTTCTTTTGCACCTACTCAACATGCGTTGAAACACCTAGCTGTCAACGGCTATCTTTCAACGGGATACCTTCAAGGATTAGGCAGGGATAAGGAACATCCTACAAAAGGTGGATTCTTATTCACTCGTGACTCAGGTGACGCTGAACTCATGGCCTATACTCTTGAGAAGACATTGTTTCGTAGTGACCGAGTAGATCAAGACAAGGAAAGATTGTTTAGAACTTGGACTGATGGTACTTTGCGTGCAATGCTATCTCACCAGTATGCAATCATCAACAATTCTTGGTTTATGGAGACTGTTACGAAAACTGTCAAGGATGGCAAAATATCGCACTGGCGCGGTGACCATGATAACATTTTTGGTAATATTCTTATTCCTGATTCGATTCGAGAAGAAGACGATTCTGATTATGGTGGTATGCTGTCAATCGGTAACTCTGAGATTGGTATGCGAACTATGAGTAGTCAACCTTCCGTATTCCGTGCTATCTGTATGAATGGTTGCATATGGGATAAGCAAAGTGGAAGTGCTATTAAGCAAGTGCATAAAGGTAATATTGATTTAACTTTACTTCGTGAAGAAATCATAGAAAACCTGACTGCACAAATTCCTCTTGTAGATTCCGGCATAGATGTATTGTTGAAACTTCGTGAGCATAAAGTAAACGGTGTTGCACCAATGTCTAATGTAATTGCTCAGACTGTAAAGGGATTTGGAATTACTAAGAAACATGCAACCGGAGTTATGGAGGCTTTCCTAGTCGAGAAAGATATTCTTGGCAATGAAGCTAACTCAGCTTTTGGAGTTGTAAATGCGATAACCAGATTCGGACAAACTCTGGATGATGCCAGTTGGTTGAAGCTAGATCAGGTTGGTGGAGAGATGGCAAACATAACTGCACCTCGCTGGGAAGCATTAGTCAATCAGGCTAAGGTAATGTCTGATAAAGAGATTGAGAAATCATTCTCGAAAAGTCTGGCAGTCTGACCGACAGGTGGTAGAATAAGGGGGTAGGATTGTCCTGCCCCCACTATCATCTTTTGGGAGATTGACATGGCTGTCTTAATTATATTCCTAATGATTGCTTGCTTCTGTGCGGGAATCGCCGGAGAATAGCAGCGGAAAAGAAACACCCTCAGTAAAACGGGGGTGTTTTTTCTAAACCTACCCCGCCGATTTTACCATATATTCATCCAATGTCAAGCGTAAAAACTAAATTTTTTTTTACAGTATTTTCTAAAGTAATTACTAGACAACTCCGATACTAATGGTATAATTAAAGCAGAAAAGGAGATTGCTATGAGAGTTGAAGTTTACTTTAATATTACTAAAAAGATTTTCAGTGTTCGCCCGTTGTCTGGTGAGGGTAAAGGACTGGTAGATAAGAATCTTTCCGGTTTGAATGTGTGTTTAATGAATCCGGTATTCTCAGTGAGTAAAAAGGGCATGCAAAGAGTCAGGAATACTGGCGTAAAGAATGTGCATGCTTTTGTAAGAGGGGAACTGGTCGATCCAATGAATCTGGATGCTGAAATAAGCATTACATATAATCCTAAGAAGTACACGACTTTTGTTGAGAGAGAAACTCTTAACCCAGTTCATCAGGCTAAGTACATAGAAATGGCTGTCGTTAATGGTTATCCAGAACTAAAAATATTAAGAGAAAATTTTCAAGAAAATACTTGCACTATGCCGATATAGTGATAAGATGGGGTTGTTAATTAGTACCAAGTTGGTACTAACAAATTGGTTTTTTATAAGAGGAGTTTGACATGACTGAAGAAGTCAAAAACAAACGAAAACGAACGTCACCAAGAGATTTTGTACTAGCTTGGCAAGAGAGTGAAAGCCGACAAGAAGTTGCAAATAAATTGGAGATTACTTACGGGGCTGTATCAAGCCGAGAAAAGAACTTCCGAAAAAGAGGAGTTGATCTCAAAGAAATGCCAAAAGCACAACGTGGAATTGGTATTGATGCTGATGCTTTGAATCAACTTATTGCTGAAGTTAATTCTCAAAGCTAATCATTTATATGATACAAAGACCCCGTCAAGGATGGCGGGGTTTTTTTGTGGAATTTTTTTTTGGATTACCTAATCTATTACGGTTCACATCTATACACAACAGCAAGCAAAATTATATAATTTAGTGGGAGAAGATCAGGAAGGAATGTGTTCTGTCTCTGCCAAACAACCCTAGTTCACATCTATATACAACAGCAAGCAAAAATAGGATATTTATAATGTCAAAAAAGATGGAAAGAAGATCGCAACAAGTTTCAGAAAAAGTTAAAGGAGAAGTTGATTCAGCAATTAACACTGCAAAAGAGTCGGGACAGTATTATATACATATTTCCTACAAGGATGATAATAATCTTATCCAGCACTTCAATGCACAAGTAGACTTTCCTGTAGGAGATTTAGTACCTACTGGTAATAATATTGATGATTTTCTCAGAGAGAAGATACCATCTTTATATTGTTCAAAGTTGAGAACAAGTCAACGCAATAGTAATAGCTAATCATACTTGATGCCCATTCTGATGCCCAACAGCAAGCTAGTTTTCTCTGTCTCACTAAAACTATTCAGATCTTTTCTATGCGTAACAGCAAGCGAAAGTTTTGTGTATTATTAGGCAGGGAGAAGAATAATTATGATAGAAGTAAAAACAGAAACGATAAATAGTGTCGCCAGAAATGTCAAAACAGATAAGAATTATCTTAGTGACGTTTGGTTTAGAATGTT
>CEUO01206736.1_pt1 | contig 12914 bp, 1 predicted proteins | sample 531391 | NCBI WGS metagenome assembly CEUO01 (sample SAMEA2622799, study PRJEB7988) | marine metagenome | isolation source: saline water (ENVO:00002010), including
AATATTTTATCTCTTATATGATTAAACTTTTCTCTAACTTCTTTATTAGCTTTAGCATAATCTATTTTTGTAGCTTTACCTTTAGAATTCACTTCGGTTATCTGAAGAAATCCATTTTCAAAATTCTCCCAAATAAGCTTGTCTAATTCTTTGCCAGTAACATCTTGAGGCTTCTTATATATATCAATTGTAGCCTTTATAAGATTTTTCATATAGCCAATTGAACTTGCTAAATCACCACCTTCACGAATAGATATTTTATACTCCTTATTACCTACCATAAAAGTCGTTAATTGAAATCTTGGATCAACACTCACATCGCTAGGAGCCTGCTTACCTTGACCAGGTCTAAATAGAGGATTGCCTGTAGTTTCTTTTGCTGAAAAATGCATTAACATTGTAGACAATATTGAATTCTGCCTCATTAGCCCAGCTCTTAATCCTTCTATCTGCTGTAATGTATTAGTATATTGCTGTATAGAGCCATGATTATCAAGTCTTACTTCATTTAAAGCAGTTTCAAATGCTTTTTGTGAATGAGTCATATAGCCTGACATAGAGTATATATCAGCTAACGTTCTTCCAGGCAATGCATGCATACTTGAAGATTTATCTAAATCAAAATCTGCATCTTGCGGATCTAATACATCCTTTAAATTCATCTCACTTACAGGACCTCTTCTTTTATCTAAAGTTTTCTCAACTCTAGTCATAACAAAATCATTCAATCCTATCTTAGGAGTTCTTAAATCTGTTTTACCTAAGTGGACAGATCTAAAGTTGGCTCCTGAGCCTATATTTGATAGTATTCCAGGAGAAAATCCATTTGGTGCACCTTCTACTATAGAGCTTAAATTAGTATCTTTAAACTCCATTCTTCCATCTCTATATTCTCTTACACTACCTCCAGCCAATAAATAAGTTAACTCACCTACAGTCATATCATTATACTTAGTATATTCTTTATAAAGCTCTTTCATGATTTCTTTATAAGAATTTTCCATTTGAGTCTCGAATTCTTCAATCCTAGCTTTATTAGTCTTTCTGTTTCCAAATCCATCTCTTATATGTGGACCTAGCACTCTAATGCCTGAGGCGGTCGTTGCATCAAAAACAACAGCTATATCTACTCCAGCCTCTATGCCTATATCTCTAAACTTTTTAGCTAATTCGGGAGTTACTTTAAATATAAGATTAAGACCTTCTACTCCACTAGGAACTATTTTTCCATCAGCTGTCTTAGTAAAGAAGTCTCTAACACTTTTTCCTGCCTCATAACCAGACATTCCAGAGCCTCCAAATTTATATTGAACGCCTCCTCTTCTTTCTGCAAAACTATATCCATCACCAGCTGTCATAACATTATTGCTACCTTTTGCAAGATTTGAGCTTACTGCGTTTCTTGTACCCATGTGGTCAGAAACCACTACTTTTTGTATTTGAGGCATCATGTATTCAAAGATAGGTAAGCCATTAGCGTTTAAAACAGCATCTATTCCAAATAGTCCTGTTATATTGTCTCCAGTTTCTTTGTTATAATTCTTTATCTGAGATATAATATCCTTATAAGCCCAAGGACTTTGCGATAAATTAGCAAATTGATCCATTAAAGATTTAGTAGTAGCCTTTAAACCTGTAGCCATATTTAAAGATTTTACCCCTGAAGAAGACATGAACGTAGTAAATCCCGAAGATACAACTGCATCTTTATTAGATGATACAGACTTAATCATAATAGACTCTAAATCAAGATTCATTCTATGTATATTTATACCATCTCTAACATGGTCTGAATTTTTCTCCATAAAGCCAAAAAACTTACCCTTGTTTTCACCTGCAGGTAAATCATATCCAGTTTTCTCTATACTGTTCATTCCTGGTGTAAATTTAGCATGAACTTTATGGGAGCTTTCAAAACCTATTGATTCTACAATATAACTACCTGCCTTATCTCCACTTCTATATCTCATCAACTTGTCCATTAATGGATGATATTTGTACGCAGTTTTACCTATATGAAAAGACATAGTCCCATCTGCTTCAACTGAATGATGCATCTCTATAGGCTTTAAAGCTACATTAAAACCAACAACTTCTTTTCCTACAACATTACCCGAGGTATCTAAAACATCTCCCCATATAAACCAATCTTTTGTTGCACCGTTTGCCATTAACATTTGTATCATAGCATCTCTGCTTAAATACTTTTCCCCGTTCATAGCAGAAGCTTGAATCCTCTTGTATTGTTCTTGATATTCTTCCATTCTTTTTTCAATCTGATTCTTATCTAAGTCAGGATTATCTCTTTTTATTTGCTCTCGAAGACCTTCTCCCATTAATTTTTCAGTACTAAAGTGATTTTTACTATTAGCTCCACTTTCATCTAATATATTTACAGTTCTATGTTTCTTTAAAGTACCATCCTCATTAAATGTCCTTTCTTTAAATATCTGATGAAGCTTGTGCATATCTGAACCTTGTTCATATAAAGCATCTCCATACTCCTTAGTAAACTTTAAATTTCTTTCACTTAAAGCTTTACCATTTTTAGGGCTATCTAATTTTAAATATTTTGCTTCTTGAATAGCAGAAAACATATCTTTATTACCTTTTATAAGCGCAGCCATATTTGAAGCCATAGGAGACTCAAGTATTCTAGTTAATAATACAAGTGTCTGTATATCTCCTATATTAGGATTTGTATTATCTATAATACCCTTCCCGTCAACACCCGCTTTTAAATTCTCAGAAAGATATTTATTTACAAGAGACTCTGCCTTACTTTTACTAGTCCACCATCCACTTCCTGCAGCTACAACATCTACTAATTTTTTTCTCAATTTCCCTGATGGATCAGCCCATGCGTCTAAAACTTGTCCTCTACCTGCAAAAGATATTAAAATCATACTTTTTTCATCTAATCTTATCGGTACAAATTTTGCCCTACCATCATTTCCTGTTCCTAAAGCCATATCTTTTATAGACTCTAAGAATTGAACATCTTGGGATTTTAAAACTTCTGAAACATCTGGATTAAACCAAGTGCCTTTTCCAGACATAATGCTTTCCATATGAGCGATTAATTCTGGAGAAAGTTTACTAGAATATCCTTGGCTAGTTCCAACCCTTTGAGCTAAAGTTATTATTTGACCTTCTAAGCCTAAAACATTCTCTAATCTATTTACACCTCTATCCCAATTAGAAAAGGTTGTCTGCTTAATATTTAAAGAACCATTTTCAAATGTACCCATCAAGCCTTTTTTAGTAGATAGCATAGACTGAACTATTGCATGAGTATCTTGTATAAACTCTTCTACAGTTCCCCCAACTTCCTTATCTGCCTTAATTCTTTGCTCTATTTCCTTACTTTTAGCATTAACAAAAGGTTTAATAACTATGTCGATAAAATCTCGTTCAGTAAAATTACCCTTATTTAGCTCTACTAAACCCTTTTCCATTAAATCTTTATATTTAGTCTTAGTAACACCATCTACAGGAGAATGTAAGTCGACATGAGAATTTAATCCTGAAAGACCTAATCCTTTCATAGCAGTTTTAGGAGTCTCGACCAAGGTGTCCATAAAGTCTTTCTCAAGATTCCATTTTGTTTCATACTGACTCTTGCTAACTGTTACTGACCCTTTTTTAATTCTTCCACTTCTATCGAAATTAAAACCTGCCATCTGCTCTGCTTCATATGCATCTAAATCAGAAGTTTCATCAAGTCTTAATGCTTGATCTCTTTCAACTCTAACTTCTTTCACATAGGTATCTAAGAGAGTTTTAATCTCCCTAATAGAATTTATATCTTTTCCGTTCCAACTTTCGCCTTTTCTATTTATCATATGCATCATTTCAGCTTTTTCTGTAAGTTTCTGTAGCCCCATAACATCATTTGTATTATGATAATGAGTCAGAAGTGCTTCAAAATTAGTATAGCTATCAAATACGTCTTTTATAGCTTGTTTCATTTCTTTAGTAACTTCTCCTAATCCAGCTCTCTCTACATATTCACTTGCCTTGCTTTGCAAGTCTGCAACATTAACTCTTAGCTTTTCAGCATTAAAAGAAAACTCTTGGATTTGAAATAAGCTCTTTTTATTAACCTCAATATTAATTTCAGTTATCATTTGCTTAATATCATTAACATTAAAATTAGATAATTCTTGATCCATTACCATTTTACCATCGCCAAACTTGATTAAAGCTTGATTTGTTTTACCTAAAGCATTTCTCATAGGTATTTCAAAATCTTTTCTATAAGTTTCTAGCATCTCTGTAATAGTTTTAAGCTCTACCTCAGTCATAGTATTAGCGTTTTTCATTAAAATAGCTTCAAGAGATTTAGAGTCTCTGATTTTTACTTGATTACCTAATCTTACAACTAATAAATTGTCATTTGAAATTAAAGTAGTCAAAGCAGCCCTTAGCTGCACGGATAAATCTTTATTCCCTGTTAAACTCTCTACAAAACTTCTATTTAGAAAGCTTCTAAATGCCATAAATTCGGTAGTATTCTGAAAAACATTACCACCTATAGTATAGCTTTCATTCATAAGAGCCTCTAGTTCTGATATAGTAATTTTCTTTAATCCTTTTCCTTGACCACCTTGAAGCATTTTCATAGCGGAATTAAAATTACCTAAAAACTCAGATTGCTTTTCAGATGCAAATTCAATAACTCCACCTTGATCAGATACTATTTCAAAACCTTCCTTACCTGCTAACATTTTTTGAATCTTATTAAAATAATCTAACTCTTGACCTTTAGCGTCTTTTCCAGTTAAAGCTCTCATAGTGCCAGCATTTCTTTTATGTATATGAGAAGACTGTATAGAGTGCCATATAGGTGTAGAGCCTAACATATAATTATCTTGAAATCTTCCATCTCCTTCTTGGAATCCTGTAATCTTAGCTCTCCAACTACTCTCTACTCCCATAGTGTTAAATACAAGTTCGTGCATTTCTTCCGTCTTATCATTCCATTTTCTTTGAAGCTCGGCTAATTCTTTAGCATTATATTTTCTACCTGCATCCCAAACCCTTCCTTCAGCATCAGAAAGCTCTATTAATCCAACTTTATTAGCTTGAAGCATAGCCTCTCTTAAAGCGTAAGCTGTTTCATATATTTTATCTGTAACGCCTTTCTCTCCTCCTGTATTGGAAGTAAGTATTGCCTCTAATGCATTTAAAGTGCTTTTATTAATCTTTGCACCCTTTGTCATATTCGTAGGGTCAATTAAGTCTAGAATTTCTAAAGACTCAAATATAAAGTCTAGACCTACATTTTCAACTTTTCTTGTAAATTGAAAAGCTCCATCTTCTATCATTCTGTCTAATACGTCAAAGTTATTAACATTTATTTTAGCCCCATCAGAAAGAGTTATCTCTTTATATTTTTGAATAAAGTTTAATGCATCCTTTCTGGTCATAGGTCTTACAGATTTATTATTAATATCAAACAGGGTAAGCCTTTGTATCTTTTCAGTAAATAGCATTGCATCATGAACTTCCATTTGCTCTTTCTCAAGCTTAGCCTGCTCTTTTGTATCACCTTTTTTCTTAGCATCTCGTATCTTTGTTTCTAAGTTAGATAGATGGTCTTTAACATGGACATGCCAATTATCTACTCTTTCGCTAGGATCAACACCTTCTACATTTGTCCTTTTTACTATCTCTATATATTGCTGAGCATCAACTAAGTCTGCCCCCATTTTATCAATAACACCTACAATTTCTTTATCTGCATATATACCCTTTAAAGCACTTGCTCTCATAATTGCAGTTCCAGGTTCACTGTGAGCCATATGGTTGAAAATTTGAAGCTGTGAATCTTTATATCCAAATATTTCCATAGCTTTTGACATTCTTCCAACTTCACTACCCAGTATAGGTTTATCACCCATAACTTCATAAAAAAATCTACTATTAGTCTCAGCATTCTTACCACGTTTCATGTAAAACATGCCAACTATATGGTCAAAAAATAGCTTGTCCCATGTTACTTTTTGATCTGGATGATATCCTGCTTTTTTAGTTGCTTCATCAGTTTGCCAAGGAAGCAGTCCTTTCTCACCCATATCATAATATCCCCATCCAGCCATAACAATTGAGCCTAATGTAGCTCTTCCGAAAGAACCTATTGCATCTTTTCTTATTTCTGCAGCTGTCTTAGCTAAAAGACCATTTTTCCCTAAAACAGTTTTCTGTATAGCTGTCATAGTCTCTCTAAGTATCTGCTTATCGGCTTTAGTATATTTATACCCTTGTTGAGATATTTTCTCTAAGAATGTTCGGCCTAATTTACCTACATTTTGAAGACCGTGTTCTGTAGCAATCTTTTGCAAATCTTTAATTATAGCTCCATCAGAGGCATGAAATAAGGTGTTTAAAAATCCTGTCATTTGTCTATCACCCATATTATTTACATTTCTAAGCCTAAGCATTATAGCTTTTCTCATTATACCTAAATCATTTATCATACCGCTACGATTTCCACTTTGACCCATTAAATCGACTTTTTTACCACCTTTAATATGCCTTACCATACCTAAAAAACTACCAGTTACCGCACCGTGAAAAAACGGCTTCCACCATTCTGTAAATTCGTAACCTTGTTGTATGTTTGACTTAGCAGTTACATCATCTCCATCGATATAAGATTGAGCCCATAAATCCATACCCATATCCATTATTCCATCATAAGCAGACAATAATACAGCCTCATAGACCATATCTGATAATATTTTAGCCTTTCCAGAACTAAGACCTTTTTCTGCCATTATATGCCCTATACTGTGCCCAAAATGCTTATGCAGTGAGTTACTAGATTCTTCCATTATTTTTTTAGTAACTTTATCTACAGCTGCATCATCTAAATTTAAACCTAATTTTTTATTGAGGTCTTTTTTGATGCTGTCATATACACTTTTATAAACCTTTTCATTTGATAAAGGATTACCTCTAGCTAAAGCTGCAGCTCTATTCATAGGAGTTAATCGTGCCCCCCATGTTACGCCTTTTAAAGCTTCCTTTTTACCTGCTTGAATCTGAGCTCTAGCTGACTTAACAAGCTTTTCTACTCCACCCTTTTTTATACTTGTTTTTGCAACATACTCTGTAAGATCATCTGCAACACTTTTAGTTGCAGCTTTTACTCCAAACCCAAAAGCTTTACTACCCCATTGAAGTCCTTTTCCAACCAATCCTATACCAAAAAGCATACTTAAACCAGTACCAACACTGTAACCTATTTTACCCCATATACTTTCATCAGCCCAATCATCAGAACCCATAAACTTGGACATTTCACCGCCAGAAGCCATATCTGGGACCCATGCTCCAAATCCTTCAGCAATTCCCCACACAGTATTACCTACAAGGTCAATTAAATTCTTACCTAAATACCATCCTTCTTCTCCTTCTGGATTTGCGAGAACTTGTCTATTTTTACCAGCATAAGGTTTTGGGGTAGGCGCTACAATACCGCTTACATCTGTATATGTAGGTTGAGTAACTTCTCCTGTCCAAAATCCGTGTTCATCAAATATTTCTTCACCACCTGGATCTATAAGTTCAGGTTCAGGTGCAACCCATCCCTCTGCGCTAAAATCATAATTCCTTAAATCAACCATCCTTTTTCTTTTAGTAGCACGCATATCGGTACCTGGGGTATATAGCTGCATAAGACCTCCCCAAACCTCATCATTGCCACTATATGGAGCATTATCATACCCTCCATAAGGCTTTGGTATATCAATCAATCCTGCATCATCTGTCTCAGGCTCCTGTTCTATAGGTTCTGAATCATCAGGCACAACTGATTGACTCATTAATTTTTCTAATTCTTCAAGTCTATTATATCTTTCAGCCATTTATAGTCCTTTTTTGTTCTCGTAATCTAACATTTTTAAGCCAATCTATCTATATAATTATTTAACTCATTCTCTATTCTGCTTTGATAATCTAATTCATTTTTTAAATCATCATAAGTATTTGCACTTCCCAAAAATTCAATCAAAGGAGGCATTTCGAAAGTCCCTATATGCCCTATTTGCTTTTCGTAATACTCCATCAATTTTAACAGTTTATCAGGAGGAATAATATTCATAGCAGGTGCATAATAATTAAATACCCTATCTCTTATATTTTTTAATGCTTCGTGATCGTATTCAGGGTACAGCTCTTTTATTCTAGCTATATGTTTTTTAGCTTGCTCAGTATCTTCCCCATAAAAATTGCCATGAAGGGTTGAGCGGCTTTCAGATGTCCAGTTGACATTTCTATACCTAGGGTCAATAAAATCTGACTTAGGTTGTTTAAAGATACCGTGATGACTTAGATCTGCTTCTATATTTCTAAAGTAATCTTCACCTTCTTCAGTAATTTTTCCCTCAGCATATTCATCTAACCCTCTAGCCCCACTTCTTCTATGCCTTACAGGAGTATCACCTTTTGCGGAGTCCATTCCTACAAATCTTTCCTCTACAAAAGCCATATCAGGATTTTGCTCTATATAATGGTGGAGTCCGTAAGGAACATCTACCTTTCTAAATAAAACCAATTCTGGTAAATGAGGTAAATGTAAAATTCTATCATCTGCAACACCAAACTGACTATCAGATAAAGAAGATACTATTGGAGCATGATGATTATACCAATCATTAAAATGATCTACAGTGTTTAATTCTCCATCATACGTATAAGTGTAAGAATCCCCTCCTGCCATAGAATTATATATCTTAGCAACTGTTTCAAGCTCTTGATCATCTAAACTATATATTAAGTCTGCATATTTATTATCAGATGGATAAAAACCAAAACTTACAATAGGCTTATCAAAATCTTTATGATCAGTATACCTTGGAAGATCTCTTGGACCAAATACCCCTCCTGGCCCTCCTTCTTTAGGAGATAGAAGGAAATTAGGCAAAGCAAACTGTTTTGTTGTATAATAAGGATGTGGATGACTTACAAAAGTAGGAGAGCCATCAAGCTTTTTCACAGAATTGGGATTAGTAATCTCCTCACCTAATGTGTATACATCTTCTTCCAATCCAAGGTCAGCTATCTCCTGATTAAAAGGTATTCCTTCTCTAAATCCATAGCGATTTCCATATAGTACATTTCCAGTCTCCATAAAAGGATCAAAATAATGCACATAGCCATCTGTATCTGCATTTGGATTCTCAGGGTCATAAGCTTTACTATTTGTTGTCTTGCTATCACCGCTAAAATAATAATGATAACCTTCATCGGCTATAAAATTATGCAAATATCCAGCGCCAATTTGTACATCGCCTCTATTTGTATGCAGTCCCAAGTTTCTGTCTCCACCACCTGCTACACCATCTGTTTGATGCCAAGGCAGCCCTCTATTGAAATAAGCTCCTGAGAGTCCAGTTTCTTCAAAACCCTCTTCCACTGATTTATTAAAATAAGATCTGTTATGAGCCAGATTAGGAATTTCATTTAAAACTCCACCTTTCTTAGTACTAATTCCAGGATCAAGTGAGGCATATAGATCTCCTTTCTTAACCTTATCAGTTTTATTCCATCCGTTATCACTCCACCCATACTCTTTTCCAACAGATTCATCATACCAAGCTTCTCCAGTAGGGTCCCAATCCATTTCCCTGTAATACGCATAAGCGTTTTGAACATTCCCTTGATTGTCAAACGTAGGAATATCAAAAGATGTTTTATCTACATCAGATTGTCCTTGAACAGAAGATGTTTGCGTAGCATCTACCTTGGTATCATCTTTCTTAGATGGTATCACGGAATTATCTTTTTTTTTTTGGTCTTGAAGGTAGTCAAAGTAATCTATTTCTTGATCACTTACAAACCCATCTCCATCTATATCCCCAGGTTCTGACCAGTCTTGAATATTTCCTAAATTCCTATCTAGTATATCTAAGCCCATATTAAGCTTTAAATCATCATATAGGTTTCTTAATTCATCAAATTGAGTGTATTCATTGCTAGTAACCCAATCAAAAGGATCTTGTCCTAAAAATTTTTGATAAAACTCATAAGAGTCATACACAGTTTCACTTACTGCTTTTATACTTTTAGCTTTATTTTGACGCATAGTATAGGCATTAACTGCAAAACCTGGATGGTAATAACCAGGGACCTTATAAGTTTGACCATCTACCAATGTTTTATGCTCTCCTAATAAAAATTGCTTTAATTTTTCTGGAGTATTATCAGGGTCATATTTATAGTCAGCTCTTCCATAATTTTTAGAATCTGGATTTGTTTCAAAATTATACTGAGACCTAGCATCTCTATTAGCACGAGACATCATTATTTGCTCTAAAAGACCATTGTCTCCTGCTATATATTGATAAGCATCATCATATACATTAAATATTTTATCAGCCTCTAAAAGGGTATAATCTCCCTTAGTTCTAGATATATCAAATGTTTTTCTAAACTCAGATACAGATGTTACCCATTTTTTACCTAATTGTATAGCATCTGCTCTCCCTTCTTTGCCCTTTTTTCCTATTAAAGGATTGATAGCAAGCCCTATATTGTAATACGCCTGATCGATATGTTGCTCATACCAGGTTTGCTTTTCCATAGGGTCGTCCATATTGTATTGTGTATAAACTCCTCCCTTATGAGTGGTTGTAACTACTAAACCATCACCTTCTGAGTCTGTCCCTTGTGCTTGGCTAGATTCAGACCATTCTATAGCTGAGTCATCGGGACCTATATATTTCATCCCATTCTCAGTTGCCATAGAATATACCATCCCTCCTTTGTATCCTGGTTGACTCATAGTCTCCCATAAATCAAGATGCATATCTAAAGAATAGACACTGTCAAAAAGCATATCAAGTTGATCTACTTGACTATCTACAGTAAAAGCAAAGGCTTTACTTACATAATCAATTTCTGCTTCTGTCTCTACAAAGTTTTTATACTTAGCTTTTAATTTTAAATCTCTAATCTTGCTAATATTCTCTAAAGTTTCAGCTTCCTTAGCAAGTCTGTCTGCCTCTAAGTCATAGAGCACTTTATCAATTTGTTGATATCGTGAATCATAATACTGTTGAATAATAGGGTCATTAAAAGCATCTGAAGTTTCTGTTGCCTGTATAAAAGCATCTCTGTAAGGCTCGTATTTAGGGTTTGCTTGAAGGAAAGCATCCACATCACCATTTGCATCATTTATTTGCTTTAATAAGAAATCTTTTTGAGCTCTTTCACCATCTTCCATTGTAGCAAATTTTGCAGTATAATATGGGCCTTGAACTTTACCATTAGCATCTTTAGCCGCTTTCTTAGCATCTTCCTCACTAAAAGCCTCTCCTATCTTAGCGCCATTGCTATCTATAATATCATACCATGGATTATCATCTTCGGAAACAGCTCCATAACTTTCGGCAAACGGCCCATACATTAAAGCTGCAGGATTATTATTTCTTAGTATTCTATCAGAGTAAGAACCCCCTTCTAATTCGTTATTAGCTGCAGTTAAGGCATTTAAAAAGCTATAACTTTTTTTACCTTGGTCTAGTATAAAATTTATATCTAAATCAGCTGCATCAAATCTGCTAGGATCTCCTTTATGAAAGCCATAATCACCACTAAAAAGCTTATTTACGGGAGCTAATTTAGTTTTCATAACAGTATCAATTTTACTTGCAACAGACTTATAAGCATTAGCTTGGTCAGTCATATCCTTTATTTCTTGTTGATCCATGGTTATTTCTTCATTAAAAGTTCCATCGATAAACTTCTGATAGCCTTCTGTTATATTTAACTCATCTAAAGACATGTGAGCTCCATAGGTATCTTCATAATCTGAAACCTTTGCCTCGTAGTCTTGCTGAGCTATATCTCTTTCATTCTTAGCTGCCTGCCATAACATTGTAGTTTTCTGAAAATCCATCTTATCCTTTTCCATATCTCTTTGATACATAAGTCTTAAGTTTTCAGAAGCTAGTGCATAATCGAGCCTTTTATCCTCTCTTTCTGCACGCCTATTTTCTCTAATAATTTGTATTAATTGATCTAATCCTGCCATAATTCTCCTAAAATAGGTTTTTATACCACTTTCTTTTCTTTTTCATTGCATTCATTCTATCTACAGCAGACTTAACAGACATACCTATCTCTTCAAGCCCACTTCCTATCTTGTCTCTCATACCTTCCATTTTATCTTTAAATTGGAAAGCTATATTATCAGACACTTGGTCAAACTTATCTGTAATTACGTCCATAGCTTTTTCTCCAAAATTTTGAACAGCTCCAACTTTCAATCCACCTGTCTTTTTAAACATCTCTCCTTGCTTTTCGGCAATATCGTCAGCTTGATCTGCAACCTGATCTGCTGCTTGATCTAATAACATATCCTTTTCTTCCTGAAACTTATCAGCCATTTGTATCCCTTCTTGACTCGTATCCATTGCAGCCTTACCTAAAGCAGGCAAAACATTGTTTTGAATATGTTTGACTTCTTTTTTAGCAGCCTTAGCCTTTCCGAACGCTCCACCTATCCATTGAACAGCACCCATTGCTTCTGCAAACCAATAATAAGGCTTATCATCATCTCCTCGTATAGGCCATTCCTTAGGATTGTCTGTATCAATACCTATTTTTTTAGCATGCGCTTTAGCTACTTCATAGATATGGTTTGCCCCTTTTTCACCATGTTCTTGTATATATTTATGTTCTGCAGGAGTTACTTTTGACAGCTCTCCTTTAATTATAGCGAACATAGTATCGTCCTCAGGCCCAACTACATCATTAGATTTAGAGCCTGATATAGCTGAATTATTAGCATCACCCATATAGTATCGAGGAGCTTTTTTATCATCCTTATCACTTGCTGCTGAATTACCCATATAGTATTGAGGCATATTAGTTCCATAGGGTCCTGAAGGAGAGCTAAATGG
>CEUO01045954.1_pt1 | contig 12860 bp, 28 predicted proteins | sample 531391 | NCBI WGS metagenome assembly CEUO01 (sample SAMEA2622799, study PRJEB7988) | marine metagenome | isolation source: saline water (ENVO:00002010), including
TCAATCTGCTGTGGGTCACCTGTTAAAATCATAGTAGAACCTTTACCTAATCTACCTAACACCATACCTAATTGTTGTTTAGTTAGATTTTGAAATTCATCTACAATTACACATGCATCATCAAAAGTTCTACCTCTGAAATGAGATAGTGATACTAATTCTATTTCCTCATCAGCTTCCATTTTTTGTAATATAGTTGGTTTGTTATAAACCTTCCTCATATTAGAACGAATTGGTACTAACCAAGGTTCCATCTTTTCATCTAATGAACCTGGTAAATATCCATTATCTTCATTAGATACTGTTGGTCTTGTTATTATTATTTGATTTATTTTACGAGTAAAAAACATATCTAATGCTATTTGTACCGCAAGTAGAGTTTTACCACTACCTGCCTTCCCCATAACAAAATTATATGGATGATATAAAATTGCTGTTTTAGCAGATTTTTGTTCATCAGATAATGTTATTGAAAACTTTATTTTACCCTTTGGGGCCTGTTTTGAAATATTAGCTCTTGCCATTGTTCTCCTTTATAAAATTAAATTTAGTAAAACCATTCTTGTAACATAATATAGCAGATGCTCGATTCCAGTCATCTGAATACAAATACATTGTATTGGTGTTATTTAAATTAAAACTATATTCAAACCCTTGTCTATAAAAAAATAAAGATGAGTTTGTATGTGGTTTATGTAACCTACTTACTAATGCTCCTCCTATATAAATTTCATTTTTTTCTAAAGGTTGATAATATGATTTCCAGTCAATTGTAACACAATCATTGTTTGTCCAATGCCAACCTAAACAAGTATTTTCATACATCCATAAATGACATTGTGAACCAAACTTTAATCTTTCGTGTACTATTTCTTTCGTAGGTGTTTCATTCCAATCTAAATCTTCATGGTGGTATTTAATAACAGTTTCTATGTGAGTTATGTTATCAGAAAAATCAGCTGATGAAATTGTTTTAAACCAATACCTTTTGTCGAAATTGTGAGAGGGGAGATTTTTTTTAAATAATCTAAATTGAACTATGTTGGTTAATTCCATAAAGTAACACCTTTAGAATAAATATGTTTATATTAGTGATTTACTCTTAGTCCAAACAACTAAAGTTTCTCTATATCCTTTTTTAATTTCAGTAACTCCATGATTAACTTCACCTCCATCATAATCAATTACTTGTCCAACTTCATCAAAACAAACAAGTTCATCATCTAATATCAAATCACCGCCCATCTCTGCATTAGATAATAAAATTAAATAGGTTCGTGAAGAGTTACTATCTTTGTGTGCTAAAGCTTTTGAACCTTCTTGATATTGATTACTATGGATTGAGATTATTTCGTTTTTATTTATACCAAGATGTTTAGAAAAAAAGTTTACTATATTTGGGTTATTTTTTATTGAGTAAAAAATAATCTCAACAGGCCCTTTACCCATATATGTATAATTAATTAAACCAACTGAGTTTTGTGCAATATAATTTTTTTCTTCTTTACTAGCTGGTACTAATTCTTTATATAACCTAATTAGTGTTTTGTAGTTATCGTTTTTAAATTTTCTTAATTTATACATTAAATTATTTTTTCTTTTCTCCAATCAATTTCTTTTATTGATAAATTATATTTGTTTACTATCGTAGTAAGTGCCCACCCTTCACCATATCCATCTCCATATTTTATATATCTACTAAACCTTGGGTTTCTATTTAAGGTTGTATAAATATCCTTTATACTTGATTCTAATAATTTTAAATCCCAAATATAATCTTCTATGTTCTTAAGTTTTGGTATGGAAATAAATGCTTCTGCAATATAGGTATCTAATATGTTATTTGATTCTATAAGTTTTGGTAATTTTTTTTGTAACATTCTTTCATCATCACCAAAATGTTTTGTTAAAATATTTTCAGAATTTAAATCAAATAATTTATAAGTGTAAACAGATGTATCATCCAACTTTAGATTTAAATTTAAATTTTCTAACCAATCCACATCAACAAAAATAACTCTTTCGTTAAATTTTTCTGCTAACATAAATATAAAATACAACTTATCGTAGTAACTAAATGTTTTATTATATTCGTGTGTTATTGCAGATGGAAATGATTCTGTTTTATCTGTAAGTATATGAAGTGGAATCTGCTCTGATATTTCATTTGCTGTGTTTTGGTAATTAGAAATAAACTCATCACCAACACACATTGTTGCAAAGATTGGCATTACTGGTCAAGATGTTTTTTTTCGAAGTATCGAAAGAAATTATTTAGTATATTTTCTGATTTCTCACTCTCATCACTACTAAGATTTGTAAGAGTTCTTGAAGTAATATTACTAATTGGAATTGTTTTGTATATTGTTGGTTTATCTGCCATGATTATCCTTTTATTTATTATGTACTAATATACCATCTACAAGATATGTATGAGTATTTTCTACTGTTATATTGTAAACTGCTTCATCTTCTTCAGTTGATGCAAACTGTATATCATAAACTTCTACCCACTCATCACCTTCAAAAATGTAGTCACCTATTTTAAGTGTTTTAGATTCTTGTTCAGTTGCAAATGGTTCTTGTGAAGAATCAGGTGCCAATGCTTTCCAACCATCTTTAGTCCAAAATGGATGTTCAGGTGTAAACATAACATTTATGTTTCCATTTATAAACCAGAATCCCATACCACTTCCACCAACTGATTCGTTTCTTGAAACATGGTCTGAAAGTTTTGTTGTGTTATGTAATTGAGTTACAGTAGATGAACCATACTCAGATGTTTCAACATTATATGTTCTAACAACATCACCTATTTCTATTTCATTAATTGCTTTGTGGTCACCATTCCCAAGTTGAACTTGAGTTGAACCTTGGAAACAACATGATGGTATAAATCTATTATGTACTAAAACATCGTTTGCGTAAAAGTTTTGATGTGGAGTTACTACATCTAAATTATAAACAGTTTTTTTATCAACATTTTCTTGTATGTAATTTAATTGAATATATCCACCATCACCATAATCTTCTGCTAAGATTTTAATCCAATCACCTTCTTCTAATTGTTGAACTTCAAGACCTGAATCTTCAAGTGTTTGTGCTGGTTTATATGAACACCATCCTTTACCTCTAACATAAATTGGGTGGTCAGGTGTACCTTCAAGGTCTAAATGAGTTGGTTCAAATGATTTAAAGTTAACTGTTTCTTCGTTTTCTTTTACTCTTACACTTTCAACAACTCCACCATGACGAACATTATTTTCAAAATCCCAACAAGCAACTTCATCTCCTACAACAACATCTTCGATATTTTTTCTTTCCCCATTCGCCATTGTTACAGGTGTACCTGCTACGAAACAAGGAGCGTTGTGTGCAACAATAGGTGCTGATGCACTAACTATAAATGTATCTTGAATCTCTACATCAGGATTATAAATACTTTCGTTTTGTTCTTCTATTAGTAAACAAGCTGTATCTACTATATCTATCTTACTACCACTATGGTCAACTAATGAATGGTCATCTTTATCAATTGTTTTTAATTCAATAAATTTAAATGAATTAGATGATGATTCGTGTACAAGGAAGTGTTGGTTAAGACCAGAATAAAGTGATTCGTTATCACTAATTTTTACTTCTCCCATTAGGCCTGTAACAAGAGATGATGATAACATATTTTCAACAAAAGATGATGTTACATAGAATGGGTCTGGTAAAGTTGCTCCAACATAGTTCCATGCTTCAAAATCAGCAACAACATCTGTTGTTGGTGAACCTGATATAAAGAATGATTTTATTCTATCATCTTTTGCTAAGTTACTAAATAATTTTAAAGTACCATCTTCATTGTAAACATTTTCTGTACCTTTGAAGCCTGTTGTATTAATATCATCAGGATAGTTTGTTGCAAATTCATAATAATGTTTTTGATGGTAAAGATTATATCCATTTGAATCTATTGTAATACTTGATGGTATCTCTTCAAGAGCATTTACTTTATAACTAGCAAGCTTACACAACTCAAATCCACCTATAGCTTCAACATATACTGCAATATAAAAACATCTTATACTTTCTACTTTATTAGTAGAACCAAGTTGGGTACTATTAAAATAATATTTTTCTATTGATTGATTGTTTTTATCAACATAGTTGTTAATAGCATCGTTTATTCTATCTTCTGATGATGATACTGAATTACCACCTTTTGCAAATCTAACCTTTTCAGCTACTTCACTTACATCTTTTTGTACATAATCAGGTAGTACAGCGTGGTCGTTTAAATCTTCTTCGATTAATGTATTATATGTTGTAGAACTGCCAGAGTAATAAAATGCTGGTATTGAACCAGTTGCTGAATTTTCATGAAATAAAGTTAGTACATTTATTCTTTCTTTACAATAGGTTGAATCAAAAAGTGCACCCTCATCATAAGCTAATCTTAATATAAATTTATTACTTGCATCTGTTGGTGAGTTTGGATACATAGTAGTATTATCTTGAAGGTGTCTTGTGAATGTAGTTACATCTGTACCTGAAAGTTCTGATTCAAGTTTATCTACAAAATGATTATGAAATTGTTTGTGTACAGTTTCTACTGTTGTAATATTGTTATCACTTAATACTGTTTTAAAAGCAGAAAAATCAAAATTATTATTGAGGGATGCAGATATAAAGCCTGTATCTGTATTTAACTCTAAGAGTCTATAACCACCATTATTATCCTCAACAAAATCTGCTGAAAAAAGAACACCTTTCATATTATTTCCTATTTTTGTAAATTATATCAACTATAAATATATGTAATTATTTTTTTAATGTTTCTTTGTTGTTTTCCCTTTTTCTTTTTTTAAGAAGATTTTTAACCTCTCTTATTTGATGACATATCATATAATCTTCTTTCTTTTCAAACCAACTTAATGCCAAATCAAGAACTTCTTTATATTCATTTTTTTTAATAACAACAACATTGTTAACATTAGGGTGAACTAATAAAGCTATCTCTGGTCTTTTAGTTTCAATAGCAACTGCTATCATCTGTGATATCTGAGAAAATACTTCATCTCCTCTATAATCAAGAAATCTTTTTACTCTTGGATGATATTCAGCCAGTAAGTATCTTCTCCAATCTACTCTTCCATATCTACTATTATCAATCATTAATTTCTCTTCTCCCATCTATTTTCATTTTGATTCCATCTGTAATAAAAACCATCAGGTCCTAACCTTCTTTTATCTCTACTACCAAATGGGCCACTTCTACCTCTAAATCCAAAGGGTGGATATAATTGTGAAACTGTTTCAACTTCACCACTAACACTTGTAATATTATTAGTGTTTGTTGTAACTATATCAACACCTGGCTCATCATCTGAAAAATCTTCTTCTACTGATTCTAATTCATCTAAAGCTTTTTGGTGGTCCATACCTAATTCATCTGTAAGCTTTACTTCCCAACTTCCCATTTCATCGGCATTTTTAAGTGGACTATTTCCACTATCACTTGTAGTTAGGTAATTAATATGAAGTAAATAATCTTGTTTGGTGTTGAGGGTATCTGTAACTTCAACTTCAGCGTATTGTTCTGATATATCAAATATTGGTTTTTTAGAATAATTGGTTAAAAGATTATCGTTGAATTTTATTATTGGAATTGTATTTTCGTAAATATAAGGGTTACTTTGGTCTCTTTTAGCTGCTGTTAATTTATCTAAAAATGTCTGTGATGTAAATAGTGTATCATCGGAGAACTTAACAATAAATTGAAAATTTACATTTGGAGCAACTTGAATACTTTGATAGAAAAAGGGGTCACTCAAATCTGATAATTTGATTTGATTCTTTTCAAATAAACCTGTATATACTGTTGTATTGCTACCAGGTCTCTCTGCCTTGTATGCCGATAATATATCCTTATCCTCAGGATATAAATTTGGTAAATCAAAAATACTTCTTAGTTCCATATATTATATAAATATCTGAAACTTAAATACTTAATTTTTTTTGGAAAGTTCTTGTTGTAGTTTTTGGATGGTAAACTTTACCTCTTGAGATTGAGGTCCTGTTTTAAGTTCTATAATCTTATTGATTATTTCATCCTTCTTTTTTCCTTTTAAGAAATCTGTAATTGTTTGCATTTATTCTGTTATTAAAAAATAAGCTTTTTGTATTGCTTCGTGTATAGTAAGTTGAGGGTCATCTTTTCTAAGTGTATGAACCACCCTCCACAATTCATCTTTAATTCCTAATGAATGTGATTTATAAAGTAACTCTTCTGAATACTCTTCGTTTGTGAATCCCATTGGTAAAACCCCCTTGTGTTTTATAAATATTATAAACCTCCATATTCGTCATCATAAAACTGAATATTAATTCCAGCTTCTTCTAACATAGCCCAACTTCTTTCGTAGTTTTTTTCCCAATGTTTGCCTTTTGTAACATCACCTTTTTCACAAAAGATTCGTTTAATTCCAGCATTAATAATTCCTCTTGCACAATCAGAGCAAGGAATACCACAAGATAAATACATTGTACAACCTTTAGTTGATACACCTATTCTTGCAGCATTGTAGATAGCATTTCGTTCAGCATGTTCAAACCAAAAATACTTTTCAGGTCTTTCTTGCCTTTCAATAATGTTATCTTGTAATCCTCTTGGAAATGAGTTATAACCAGTAGATACAATTTCCTTATCTTCTCCAACTATAACTGCACCAATTTGTGTATTTTCATCTTTGGATTTAAGTTTGACTGTATGAGCCATTGTTCTAAAGTATTCTACCCATCTCATATTATATTTTTTTTAAAATCAAAATCATTTTCAGATAACCATGATACTAATACATATCGAGTTCCTTTAATAATTTCTTTTGCTTCATGATATAGTTCAGCATTAAATAAGATAACACTTCCCTTTTCTTTATTCGCTTTGATTACATTATCATTTTCATATACAAGTAAATCACCACCTTCATATTCATATTCATGTGAAAGTTGTATAATCAAAGTTTTAAATCTATCTGAAAAATCTTTTGAGTTTTTGTCTCTATGTTTTGTGAACTTTTGCCCTTCGGTATATTTTAATATTCTAATTTTATCTGGTAAATCTTTTATACTTAACTTTTTAAGTTTTTTCAATAACATTTGTTTTTGAAAATCTTCTAAGTAAAAATCATACTGATAAGATGTTCTTGTTTCTTTTATACCTTTTGTACCATCAGATAACACCTTACTTCTGGTTTCATTTATGTGTGGAATTTTTTCTAATATTAAATTACAATCACCAAATTCAAGTAATACTTCTTGGTAAACTTTTTTATTTATGTAATTGGTTCCCATTGTGCATCTTCTATGGTTTCACAAAAATAATATACTCCTTCTCTTTGTACTTTAAATGCAGTATCAACCTCTAACCACTCTTTAATCATTGTTATATTCTTACATCTTTCAATAGGAATAATTGCATGAATAATATATGGAGTATTATTGATGTATTGTATCGGTCTTTTGTAAGAAGGAAAAATCATATTATTTAGAGCCTTTGGAGGGACTCGAACCCACGACCTGTTGATTACAAATCAACTGCTCTAGCCAGCTGAGCTACAAAGGCTTAGAAGTATTATTCTTCAATATCTTCTTCAGTACTTTCTTCTTCAACTACTTCTTCTTCTAACACAACAGTTTCACTGTCAGTTACAACTTCTGTAGCATCAGTTGCTTCTTGTACTTCCACTTCCGCTTCTACGGCAGGAGTTTCCCCCTCTTTTTCTTTTTTATCTTTAGGGTCACATGATAGTAATCCTAAGACTAAAAATAAACTTAATAAATATTTCATAATATATAATTTAGTTAATAACCTACTTATGTAGATTGTGGAGGATATCGGAGTCGAACCGATGACCTCTTCGGTGCAAGCGAAGCGCTCTAGCCAGCTGAGCTAATCCCCCATTTATCTCCTAAGATTAAAGATTCATTCTTAATCTGTATGATTCTTCTTCAATCTTTTCTACCCTTTTTACTAAATCAGCGTTTGTTGGTGGGATACTATCTGATACATTTTTGATTGATTTAGATAAATCATCTTGAGTATTTTCAATAGTTTCTTGAACACTATCAAATTGTGTATTGATTTTTCTTTCAAGAGTATTGAGTTTAATCATTAATTCATCTATATCATCTTCGTTATCATCAAGTCTTTCTTCGTGTATCCTAACACCTCTAACTGAGTATCCTAAAAAGAATAATATAAGAGAAACAAAACCTCCAATAATAATATATGTTGCTTCCATAATTTAATTTTTGTACTCGGTAGGGGAATCGAACCCCTCTTGCCAGGATGAAAACCTGAAGTCCTAACCGATAGACGAACCGAGCATAATTTTATTTTCAGAATACTTAAATGACCATTTCAATAAGTAACTGAAAAAGAAATCTCCTAACAAAGAGTTAATAAAGAAAGGTATTGCAAGTGTATAACACAATACAAAACCTTCAAAAGTTTTTGGATATCCCATCAACCAAACTCCAAAGTTAGTAACGATAAAAAATATTAAGGATGCAATAAACACATTCTTAACACTTATTTTTTTCCAAATGGTTCCTAATATACTAATGAGTAAGAACGAACCATACACCCAATAAGAGATACCATAGAACCCCAAATACACATCAGATAATCCCATTGCTATTAAAGGTAATGAGATACCTAACCACTTGTTTTTAAATGTAGTTCCACCAAACAATGCAAGTGCTGTGATTGGTGTAAAGTTGGGTGGATGTGGTAGTAATCTAATTAATACTGCCATGATTACAAACCCAATAACAAGTAATTCTCTTTTATTCATCTTCAATATTTCTATTCTTATGTTTTGATTTTCTACTATAATCTTTTTTAGATTTGTGAGTTTTCTCTGTCATCTTTTTACCGATGTGATGAGAAGCCTCACCATAGGTCATATCATCCCATGAAAGCTTTTCTTGATGTGGGCTCTTTTTCTTTTGTTTCTTCATCACTTACAAGTTCCATTTTTGTTACCATAGGGTTTCTATTTCTCATATATTGTGTTTCAGTCCAATCAGTGCCTCTATCAGTAATAAACTCAATATAAAGTATATCCTTAGATGTATCTGTTTCTTCAGTTATTTTGTATATTAATTTTCGCATAGATTTAGTTTATGTACAAATATACAACTTTTTTTTCACAATTCCAAATAATTTATTAATTTTTTTCATCCATCTCTTCTTTTAGTGAACATTCTAAATGGTCTTGTCCAACTAAATAATCATAATCAACATCTTTCGTGGATTTCAAACAATACCTACAAATCCATTGGCCTTGGTATTTACTTTCAAACCAATAGTTTCTAATACCATTAAGTACATCTCTTTCTTCTTTACTATAAAATCCTTTAGTTTCAACTCGTGTTATAAGTTCTCTGGCCATCATTGCTGTTTCAGTATCCACATGATGTTTCCAAGGTTGTTTAGATAACCAATTATCTAACATCTTTAATCCTTCTAAAGTTTCATTATCAACCAAATATGTTTTAGTTTGTCTTGTAGGCATTCTTAATTGTTAACTATTATTTCACCAGTATTATATGATGGGATGTAATAATTAAATCTATGTTTGTCTAAAACATCATCTATGATTCTTCTTTGTAATTCATGTGAGTTACCAGTTATTACTCTCACTTGAAATCCAAAATCAAGAGATTCTCTTAATAACCAATCTTCGGTTGCAAGAACGGCTTCATCGTGTGTAAATCCATGTAAATCTATTTCATTCATATTATCCTTTTTTTTCTACCCAAAAAATTTGTACCATTAGTATTAAAAAACAAAGTAAAAGTTGAACAGATATTTTCATCGTTACAGGTTGTTTAAAATGATACGAGGTTAATATTATATATGAAATAATTCCCAAAACAAAACCAACAAATCTATTTGGCCATATCTCACCCCCAAACGAGTTTACCCCAAAGTATGTTGCTTTTAAAAACAACCAAGTAAGTGGAATCGCAAGTAAATACCATCCCCACCATTCGGGTGGATATCGTTTATCCAAGAATTGGTAGTTGTGTTGGTACCACGCTCCTACTTGTGCAAGGATACCTAAAATACAGGCATAACCGAGATAAATCCAATTTATTTTTTCCATGTTCGTAACTTTTTATATTTTGTTAATTAAATTTTTTAAAAATCGTATAGTTATATATACTCCAGACACTCCAGACAACTTAAAAGATAATTTAAAATAAAAGATAATAACCTATAACTTAAGCACTAAGGCCGTGTCGATTTTTTAAAATTTTTTTTTGTCGGTCTTTTTTTAAGATTTTTTTCAAGTCGTTTTTTTAGTTGTTCAGTCGAAGAGTTTTTTTCCCTTCTTTTTATTGATAGTTTTGTAATGTGTATTAGAAGTATAGAACCATTCAAGAAGATAATACTACCACTATCCATTGCTATTCCATATGATAACCACAGTAAGGCTCCGATTGAGTTGAGTGCTCTTAACTTCCAGCCTTCCCATAAGAAAGATAGTAGAACGAATCCACTACCTATATAACCTATAATTTCCCAATTCATTGAACTTCTTTTTTGAGGACATTGGATACCATAGTATCTACAGCTTCGTTGTGTTCAGCCATTACCCACTTCATAATAGAACAAAGTTCATATTCTTCCTGTCTCTCTAAGTTTTGTAACATCTCCCATAGCCAATCTAACCCCCATATCTTAACAAGGGTTTTAGGTGTAAACCCTAACTGATGGAAATGGTAGAAGAAGGCTTCTGAGAGCCAATCTAAATCTGTGGGAGTTGGGATACCAAATAGTTGTTGATACTCAAAGGGGTCCAAAGGAACTGAACCATTGAGACAGTCTTTGAAGAAGAGTTGTTTATCGATGATTTGTTGATGGATTCCAAAAAGGTCTCTCTCATCATCGTTATCCTCATCGTCATTCGGAATAAAATCGTCCCATGTTTTCATATCTGTGTATTTAGTATTATAGTTATATCTCTTATTATAAATAGTAGTAGTCTTTGGTTAATGCATCCTTGCTTTAATATTATACCTACCGAAATTTCTTTTAACTATCAAAATGAGGGGTCGATTTTTTTATCTTGATAATATTTTTCTCTTATATGGTTTAAGAGTTCTTTGTGGGAATCATCATAGAATTGCCCTTTCTTTATTATATCGAGGAAATCAAGTACTTGTTTCGCGGTTTTGACTTCCTTATTTGTGGCACTCGAGGATGATATCTTTTTAGCCCAATGTTCTTGAAGGATAGTTATCCCTTGATAATGCTCTTCTTCTAATTTATATTTCTTAAATACTGTCTTTCCCATCTTGGTATATGTTCTTCGTACTCTCCACTAAAGGGATTGTATTCTATATGGATTGTTTTTCCTTTTGTGTTTCCACAACAAGGACAGTCTTTCTTATCTATACTATGTGAGCTCATAACCTTATTTGTTCATGTACCGATTAATTAACAATTTTCGCTCTTATCATCTACACAATGACAATCATCACCACAAGTAACCTTCTTTCTATCTATCAACGATACACAAAGAGCTCCGATACAAACTCCGAATAATACTATAATGATTAATGCTTCTACCATATTAACTTCCTCTACCTACTTTTCTTATACCCATATTGGCTCCCTTTCCTTTTCCTTTACTATTAGATTTGAAGGTCTGTTTACCTTTATGATTTTGTTTATTATGTTTGTTACCAAAAAATTTACTTCCCGTCATGATGTCTCCTTTTTAATTTCTTTACTTTCTTTTTGAGATGTTTAGCATCTGCTCTTGCTCTTTTCTCTACTGTTTCTATAACTTCTTTTGTTTGTTTTCTTTTTTTTCTTGCCAAGTACGACTTGTACATTCTTTCTTCTCTTTCCATAATTAATAAGATATTGAATAATGTGTTTCTCTACATTGATTAATAAATCCATTAAATGTCTCTGTTATAGGATAAATATTTTGTTCCCAACAATGAGACATATATGGTACCATTGCTCTTCTAATAATTTCGGCTTGATAACTTAATAATTGTTTATGTTTTAATAATCCTTTTTCAACCATTTCTCTCGTTGCATCTGCTAAATCTTTATGTGGTTGATAATGTTTTTCCGCATCTAAATGTTTAATCCAATTGATAACTGTGTTTGCTCTACCACTAAATACTAAATCATGTGCAAACAACCATTCATCCATATCATCCATAGATTGAGAATACAAAACATTTTCTTTACATTCTAAATTAAACTTAAATATTTTACCTTTTGAATCTATTGGTAAACAATCTAATCTTAATATGTAAATGTTTTTATAATCGAGGCCCCCATAACTTATGTTGTTTACTATTTTTTGTAAATGTTTTATTATAAAATGAGTTGTACCAATCATCTTTGGAGATTGGTTAAACATTGTCCATTCATCAAATCCTCTTTGTTCTATGTGTACATCTTTTAAATTACTACCAAAAATATCTTCAAAAATTTTTCTATTAATACCTTGAGTTGTATGTGTTATAGAATATTCTGAATACGCTGGAAATAATTCATGTGGTGGTTTTGGTGGTTTACTTATTTCTATCCAATTCCATTTACCACTTTCATCTAATCTAAATTCACCTGTTTTTTGTTCATAAGATGTATCGTAGGTTGATATATAGATATCCATATCTTTTGGTAGTTTGTTAACATACCAAGGATGACACCAATCAAAGGTTCTATAATCTCCATATAAAAATAGTGCATCTTTATTCATCCTCTACTTTTAATCCTTTATTAACATAATAACCATAATTGTGATTTGAGAATAAATGTGAAAGCTGTGGGT
>CEUO01005757.1_pt1 | contig 12853 bp, 11 predicted proteins | sample 531391 | NCBI WGS metagenome assembly CEUO01 (sample SAMEA2622799, study PRJEB7988) | marine metagenome | isolation source: saline water (ENVO:00002010), including
TATGAAATATCTTTTCAAGATGACCACGATTGCACTTTTAAGTTTTGGTGTAGTCTATTCTGCTTCCGCAGATAAGTTGAAAGTTGGATTTATTTATATTGGCCCACCGGGAGATCATGGTTGGACATATGCACACGACCAAGCTCGATTGTATATCGAAGATCAACTCGGTGACAAAGTTGTAACTACATTTATTGAAGGTGTACCAGAAGGACCAGATGCCGAACGAGCAATTGCTAAGTTGGCAGAAACAGGACATGAACTAATCTTTACTACGTCCTTTGGTTACATGGAACCTACTTTGAAAGTTGCTAAGAGATTTCCGAATGTTAAGTTTGAACACGCTACTGGATATAAGCAGTCAGATAATGTTGCAACATATTCAGCACGTTTTTATGAAGGTCGTTATGTACAAGGACAGATTGCTGCTCAGATGTCAAAGACTGGTGTTATCGGTTATATCGCATCGTTCCCCATTCCCGAAGTTGTCCGAGGAATCAATGCGTTTATGCTTGGAGCACAGACAATCAATCCCGATATGAAGGTTAAAGTCGTTTGGGTGTATACTTGGTTTGACCCACCTAAAGAAGCAGATGCTGCTAAGGTGTTGATGGATCAGGGTGCCGACATTATTACTCAACATACAGACAGCACTGCCGCAATTCAAGCAGCGGCTGATCGTGGTATGTTTGCTTTTGGTCAGGCATCAGATATGATTCACTTTGCTCCAAATACTCAACTGACCGCAATCATTGATGCATGGGGTCCATATTATGTTGCTCGTACTCAGGCCGTACTTGATGGTACATGGACACCTGGTGATACCTGGCATGGCATGAATGAAGGAATGGTTGTTATGGCACCATTCACCAATATGCCTATTTCTGTTGCTACGTTGGCAAGAGAGACAACTGCTGCTTTGACTTCTGGTGAACTACACGCTTTCACAGGTCCTATCTATAATCAGGAAGGTGAACTTGTAGTGCCTGCGGGAGAAGTTGCTGATGACTTTCCAATGTTGGCTACAATGGATTGGTATGTAAAGGGTGTTGATGATACACTACCCGGTTCAGAGTAGAATTTAAAACTCAGAGAGACCCCGCTTCGGCGGGGTCTTTTTTATCCTAGTCCGATTGTCTTTTCTGTCCAGACACTAAACTGCCAACCACGTTTGTCACAGTATTTCTTTGCTGCTTGCCACTTGGCAGTATTCTTACCAAACTCTCTAACTTCATAGAGATAACCTTTAGTCTTGCGTTTGCCTTGTTTAGGTGGACGTAGTTGTTTCTCTGGTTTGACTTCAATCAGTTTGATAACATAACTATCACCACGACGAACCTTTACCCAGAAGTCGGGGTAGTATCTGTGTATATCACCATCTAACGGTGACACATAGGGTATTGCTACTTCCTCACTTGCCCATTCTAACACATTCTCATTACGGTCAAAATAACGCATACAGTGCCGTTCCCACATGGAACGATAGATAATATTCCGTGGGTTTCCTTTATACTTACTAGGCTCGTTTGGTGTAAACCGACCCTTGTAAGGCTTGCGTTTAGGGTTAGAATGTTTCTTAGTTTTCATATAAATAGTTATACTATTTAGACAAAGGAGAATAGATATGAGTTGGGGACCAGGCGGATATTCAGTAATTGGTTTGGCGAATGGTGGTGGGAAAAAAATGCAAGGAGATGTTGTAACTGCAACACCAGCACAACCAGTGCCACCTCGTAGCACAGGTAATCCACAACAACCAGGCACCAATACACCTGCTCCAGGTACAACAGTGATTTCAACACCAATGGATGCAGGTGAGTTTGATGGTGCCATGGATGTTGGGTTTGGTCCTATTGCTAAGTTTCCATCTGATTTAGATTCTTTACAACCTACTTGGATGGAAATTCAAACTTTTAAAAGAACGGGCGTATCTATCGGGTCTAAAATGTCAGAGGCAGATTTTGTACCAACGGCTGTAGAGGGCACAGAGATGGTATGTTTACCTATTCCTTCTGGTGTAGGTACTGGTTACGGACATTCTTGGGATCAAAGTGATGTCAGTGTGGTGGATGAATTTGCTATGAATCGGGGTCTTGCTGGAAAACTAAGAGGCGCTGCCGATTTTATGGTGGGTACTAATACTGTTGAGACTGGCCCACCCGGCACTGGCGCTACACGAACCGATTTAGCGTCTGCTACACCTATGGCAGATAAGGGAGTTATTGAGGGATTTCTTTCTGGAATAACAAAAGAGGCTGTCGGTACAATAGGTTTGATTGCTGCTGGTCAAGTGTTAGGTGGAGCTACACAACAGGCAACTGGTAAGGCAGCATTCAACGAACAGGTGGTGCATTATTCTGGTCCAGCGTTTAGATCATTTGAATTCTCATTTTCACTAAAACCTACGTCTGCAACAGATCAGATGAACATTCAACAGATTGTAAGGTTTTTCAAAATAGGTTCTATGCCAGACTTGTTAGACAGTGGTGGTATTGGTCGAGTATATGAACTGCCTTTATTTTTCAAAATAAGATTTATGGGACAAAGTGGCGAACTAAGATATATGAATAAGATAGCATTTTGTGCTCTTACAGGGTTCAATGTAAAATATGGTGGAGATAGATTCCAAACCTTTGCCGCAAACAGTGCTCCAGTACAGACAGACATTTCTATGTCCTTTAAGGAAATCAGTCTGCTGAATAAAGCTGCTGCACAACAAGGATACTAGTCATGTCATATTATTTTAATAGTGTTTATCCAACAATCCTGTATGACCCTACTGGTAATGGTCAACCAACAAAAATACAAGATATTTTTATTAGAGTTATTGCTAGAAAGTCCGTAACGGAAAGAAACGTATTGTTTCAGAAATATACGGTGAAGGATGAAGAAACTCCTGAATCAATATCAAATAGACTGTACGGTAATGTAAAATACTACTGGGTCATTCTATTGACTAACAAAATATATGATCGCTATTATGAGTGGCCAATGACAGAAAGAGTTTTGAAAAAATACATTGCTGATAGGTACACTAATCCTAATGCTGTACACCATTACGAAATATCTCAATCTTCTGGAGATACTAATACAAAGATAACTGTAGAATTAGCAGACGAACCTACAGCATACGGAGTATCTAACTATGAGTATGAAGTAGCACTAAATGATGCTCGTAAGGAGATAAAGATATTAGAACCATCGTATTTCTCACAATTTGTAAACGAGTATCTTGATCTTATTAAAGAAACTACTTTATGAATATTTTAGAGTCTTTAGACATTATAGGTTCTTCAGCTCAAGAACACGTTGCTCCTGGCGCATTTACTGTTAAGAAGGCAACACTACATCATGGCCCAGGTTCTGAGTATGCAATAGGTGGATTGATTAAACAAATATTGCTCTTTGAAGATATTGAAACGGTAGGTGTTACCGGTTACATAGACCTACACGATAACGTCAACTTGTTTCAAGGTGGGCCTCTCATCGGTCACGAACTTCTGTATTTGAATTTTGAAACTGCTGGGGCTACAGAAGCAGGCATTCCAGAATTCGGTATCGACTTCTCAATTCATCCTTTATTTGTTTATAAGGTAGACAACATGACTACCGGAAACATGGGCCCTGGACCTATGGCCTGGTTAGACTATCGGTTACATTTTTGTTCACCGGAGTTACTTAGAAATAATAGAATAAGATTATCTAAAACATATCAGGGCAACATAGATAAGATTGTAACCAACATTCTAAAAGATGAAATAAAAACAATAAAACCTATTGAGGCCTCAAAGACGATAGACATTCATCAATATATTGCTCCAAGTATTAGACCCTACGATTTTATTTCAGAGTTAGTTCCTAAAGCACAAAAGAATCCTGATAAGAAGAAGGCAGGTAAAGGTGCGCCTAAGGGTAAACGCAAATCTATGTCCGAAACTGTGCGGGAAAATACTACAGAAACTGGGTCTGCTGGTGTTTTTAAAGGAAGAAAAACAGATTTTATGTTCTATGAAACTTCTTGTAGGGCTGATGCGACAGGTGGGTTTAAATTTCTTCCGGCAATAACTTTAAAATCTACTATACCAGAAACAACATTTACATTATCAAATACTAAAGATACTTTAGGTGTACCCGGTATTGATAAACAGGCTAAAGGTGGTTATGCTATTGCTATGCTCACTTCACAGTCTTACATCTACAAGTTTTTAGGTGACAAATTTCAAACCATATCAACTGGTTTATGGGCTGCTACACATATTAGACATAATTCTTATAATAAGTCTTTTGATGTTTATAAACACGACTATCAAAAACAGTTAGAACATGATAGGTTTTCTTTAGTGTCTAAAACATTTGACTACATGGATGATAGACCTATAACAGAATACCCTGATGCTAAAGTTAGATATTCTAGTTCTCAGGGTCCAAAAAGTATGTCTAACATTAACACTTCTACAAGACGTGCTAATTATCCCTATTCTATAACAACACCGTCTGGTGATTTGCTAAGAATGGTGAATATGGGACACATATTTGGAAGTCATAGACTAGAATTTACTCTACCTGGCGTTTCTGGTATTTCTGTAGGGTCTATGTGTTTTGCTAACATTCCAGATATTGGTTTTGCTGCCGGTCAACCAGGTCTAGATGGGGCAAGACAACTATGGGAAAACCGATTAGATAATACTTGGATCGTAACTAAAGTTGCTCATAGATTGGTTGTGCAGGGTGAATCACCAACTTACACTACTAAAGTTGAAATTGCTAATACAATGACAGCAACATCTCAAGTTCTGAAAAACTACGGCCAATTGGGTGGTGCTGGTTACTCAGATGTTGGTTGATTGTAGATAAATAGTGGTGTGAGCTTATTTGACGATATAAAACAATCAGCAGAAGGTAGAGAACTGTCCACTAGATGGTATCGCAGTAAAATTACCTCTTTGGGTGGTGATAGCATGACTGTTACATCACATCTAACTCAGGGAACTACAACTGCTAGACCCAACTATGGTATGATGAATCTGTTTTCTTATCGACCAGAAACAGCAGAGAAGTTGCGTTTTTATGATGTTTTTCCTCTGGCGATTCCAGTGGCGAGACATAGAGATGGGTTTACAGGTATAAACTTTCACTACTTGCCAATACCTGCAAGAGTTAAACTACTAAACACTTTAGTTGAATCTTTCAAGGATGGTGAAAACGAAAAACTAGACATGACCTGGAGAAATATATCGGGTCTAAGGAGCGCAAGACCTATCGTTAGACGTTACAAGGCGGCCAATGTAGGTTCACTGTTTTTAAAACTGACTGTTGAAGATATGCTTATTGCTGTTCTATTGCCAGTGCAACAGTTTTATACAGGCGAATACTTTTCACGGCGACCTGTAACAGATGGCGAAGTGTATAGAGATACGAGGCGAAGAATATAATGTCTTTAAAAGAATTTCAATCAAAGTTTAACGGCACCGATCTACAAAGACCTAACAGGTATCGGGTCTCTATAAGTGGTCCTATGGGAACTAACGAATCAATCAATATGCTTTGTGAAAATGCCCAGTTTCCCGGACAGAACATGAGAACATCGACGGATGATCTACGACACGGACCTGTTAGGGAGATTGTACACGGTACGACCTATGGTCCCATTACACTGACTTTTATGTGTACGTCAGGAATGCCAGAGAAAAGATGGTTTGAGAACTGGCAGACATACATGGTAGAACGAAGAAATAATATCATGTGGCAAGCAAAATATTATATTGAATATGTCGGTCAAATAGAAATGTATTCTTTGAATAGAAGCGATGCTGACCAATATAAACTTACAATATATGAGGCTTTCCCAAAAACGATTACACAACAGGATTTTTCTTATGGTAGTCAGAACGACTATCAAAGAATATCTGTTGAATTTGCTTATCATCATTGGGTTGCTGACCCATTGAAGGCTCCCACACCTAGAAGAGCTCGCACAAGATTACCAACTGAAGCAACTAAGTGGGTCAATCCAAATGGTACTCCCACACCAAAAGTAAGAAGCACAGGCCGTCCAACACAACCTGGCGTGAATGATGAAATTGGATTCAATACAGTGCTAGTATCTAATCCGGCAGATCAAATATTCTTCCCAAGTCCCGGTCAACCAGTCTCTACAACACCTAATGATGCAGCAGGAGATGACAGAAACAAATAACATAATGAGGAGATAATAATATTATGGCTTTACCTAAAATTAATGTACCAACCTATGAGTTGGAAATACCTTCAACAAAGGAGAAAATAACATACAGACCTTTTCTAGTCAAAGAAGAAAAAATACTTCTATTGGCACTAGAAGAAAATGATGAGTTGACTATTGCAAGAGCACTAAAACAAATAGTAAACAACTGTACATTTGAAAATTTATCAGTGGACAGTATGCCACTATTTGATTTGGAATATATCTTTTTGAATATTCGTGCTAAGTCAGTGGGAGAATCTGCTGACCTCAAGTTATTGATGCCAGATGACGAGAAAACTTATGTAGATGTTCAGATACCATTACAAGATATCAAGGTAGAATTCACAAAGGGACACAAGAAGGATATTAAACTGACAGATAGTATTATGGTCGTTATGCGTTACCCCACATATGAACTGTTGGGTGTTGAAGATACAGATATGACCATAGAGAAAACATTTAAACTTATTTCGGATTGCACTGAAAGAGTTATTGATGGAGAAACTATCTACGAGAGGTCAGACTTTAACGATAAAGATTTACAGGAGTTTTATGACGGATTAGACTCAAAACAGTTTCAGAATGTACAGAACTTTTTTGAGACAATGCCAAGATTGAAACATACAGTAGAGGTTGTAAACCCAAAAACAAAGAAGAAAAATAAAATAACATTGGAGGGATTGCAAAGTTTTTTCGCGTAGCTCTTTCTCATAATAGTCTTGAAAATCTAATCAGGACAAACTTTGCTTTGATGCAACACCACAAGTATAGTTATTCTGATTTGGAGAACATGATGCCTTGGGAGAGAGCAGTCTATGTTTCCTTGTTGGTAAACTACATCAAAGAGGAAAACGAGAAACGAAAAGCCGAAGCACGAAAATAATATGGGTGACGAAAAACAAGTATTAGTAACAGAGAAAACATACGAGGTCAACAAGTCAGACTTCCTAACAATACAGGGGTTTGACCAGAGTAAGACATGGTACAATCAGACAGCAGGGTTCATGGACACACTGCGACTGATACCAAGACTGCTGATGGTTGCCTATGGTTATGTGTTTTGGATGAGTACACAATGGTTCATGGCACTACCTGACCCAACTAACGCACAGGCAGCATTTATATCTACTATCGTAGGTGCCGGTGCTGCATGGTTTGGTTTGTATGTCGGTAGTGGACATAAACCCGCATCAAGTAAAAAGTAAATGTTAGGTAAAGCACTAAAAACAGGTATCGGTGGAGTCGGTGGCGCATTGATGGGCGGCGCTGGTCTTATTGGTGCAGGTTTAATATCTGCAACTGGTGCCGGCAAGTATGTTGCCGGTGCTGCTGCGATTGGTGCTGGAGCTAAAGCAGGGGCTAATTGGTTAGGTAATAAATCATTTGGTGGAGATAAAAATGATAAAAACGACCCTAAAGAAGAACTGAATAAAGTATCAGAGATCGGTTTATTAAGTGTTGAGAAACTTGATGCCATATATGATAATGTTCTAGATTTGAGAAAGTTCTTTGCCGGACAAGACCCAGTAGCACAAGAAAGAGAAAAGGCCCTAGACGAAAAGGTAAAGAATAAAGAACTCGTTAATGCCATCAGAGGTATGGGTGGTGGTAAAGGTGGTGGCGGTGGTAAAGGTCTAGGTGGTTTTGATTGGAAAAGTCTATTACTTTTGGGTGGTCTGGGGTCACTAGCATTTCTTGATGGTGATGACCTCAAGAACTTTATTGAGAAACTCCCTGGATGGATAGAAAATATTGATGAAGCTATAGACAATATTATGGAGTTTGTAAAAGACCTTGATAATTTCTTTGAGGGTCTTGGTATAGAGTTTGCTGGTGCTGCTATTATGGGTACTAGTGCCGGTATGAAACGTGGCCGAAGAATTGGTGGTCGTCCCGGTGGCGCGCCTAAGAGGAACGCATATGCCGAAGGTTATGATAAGAGAAAGGCTGATAAAGCAAAAGCGGAGAGACTAGCTAAAAGAGCTGATGATCGTGCTAAGGCTAGAGCAGCTAGGGCTGAGGCAGCAAAAGCCAGAGCAGCTGCAAAGGCTGCAGAAAAGGCTAAAATAAAAGAAGAGGCTAGAAAGGCTAGAACAGAACGCACCCGACAAAGAGCCCAGAGACTTAAAACTGCTGCTGCAAAAATTAAAGCTAGATACACAGCATCAATGTCTCGTATTGGTGGTCGTCCTGGTGGTGCTCCAGTAAAACCAAGTACCACTACTGCTAGAACAAAAACATCAACACCCAAAAGGGGCCCAGGCAGAATAAAACGAGGTTTTGGTACTGCGTTCAAAGTAATGCAAGGTAATAAGGCCAGAGTACAACAAGCCTTGTTAGATGAACGAGCTGAAACAAAACGATTAGCTAAAGAGTCTAGAGCAAAACGCAGACAAGACCGAGTAGATAGAATTAAAAGGTCTGCTGCGGGTATGCGTCAGAGAATACAAGCAAAAATAGCCTCAGTAAGAACTCCAACAGATAAAGGGGGTCCAAGAGGTAAGATTGCTGCTGGTGGTAATAGATTGTTTAAAATAGCACAATCAGCTGTCGGTAGATGGACTGGCATGGGTCAACAGACAGGTGATGCATACAAAAAACCACCTAAAATATCAACACCCAAAAGAGGCCCCGGCAGAATAAAACGAGGTTTTGCTGCATTAACACCAATAGCAAAGAATATATTTGGTGGTCGAAGTACCGGTATGGGTGGCAGACCACTATCAGATTTTCCAGAAATTAAACCCATAACACAAGGTGCAGGTCGCGGCCGTCCAGGTGGTGCTCCAACAAAACCTGCCGCAACGACTGCTAGCAAATTTAGTATGAAGGGTATAGGTGATATGGCTAAACAAATGTTTGGTCGTGAGGGTACTGCCGTGAAAGGTGGTTCAGTAATTCCGGGATCAACTATGACCAATACTCGCAGTCGGCCTAGTCCTCCTAAGCAACCTAAGATACCACCAAAACTTACAGCTGCTTTGAGTTTTTTGCCCCGCAAAACTATTAATCTTGCTTTGAAATTGACAGGAGCAACTGGAACAACTGTTGCTAAAGGTTTATTAAGGGCTGCAGGTCCATTAATAGCAGCCTATGAGATAGGAATGTTGACTAAGGCTTGGTGGGATGCTGACAGAGCTCCAATGAATCTGACGCCTTTCGGCAACGATGACAAATACGATAAAATTTGGCAAGATGGAATGATGCATTTAGCTGCAACATATACCGGCGCACATTTTGGTGCTATGGTTGGCAGTGTGCTTGGTACTATGGTTTTTCCGGGCGTAGGTACTATAGTTGGTGGTGGGATTGGCGGCATTAGTGGTGCTATAATGGGCAGTACCCTCTACAAAAAGTTTACACAAACAGATCAAGAAAAGATTGATGAGAAAAGAGCTAAGTGGCAATCACTTTATGGTAGCCTTGGAGAGGGTCAAACTAGAAATAGAGCCGGTGACATTGTAGATTATAACCCAGAAACAGCATCTCCAATGCAAAAGAGATTTCATAATCAAATGATGAAGAACAAGATTCAATTGGAAAATGAAATCAGAGAGTTGCAGAATGTTGGTCCAGTAGATGATATTGATGCTGTTGTTGTTATACAAAATTCTGATAATAGTTCACATTCTGTTAGTTCACAAACTATTGGTACAACAATACAGACTCCAGAGTCTTACAATCCTGTTCCAATATTTGGCGCTACTTCCGGTTATAGATAATGGCACTAGGTAATTTAACTAAAAAAGGTTTAGGTGCTGCAGGCGGCGCCTTGATGGGTGGTGCTGGTCTTATCGGTAGTGCTCTAGTCACAGCTACAGGAGCAGGAAAGTATCTTGCAGGTGGTGCGGCGATTGTTGGTGGTGCTAAAGCTGGAGCTAATTGGTTAAGTAATAAGACATTTAATAGAAGTAATACAGCCGGTGATGTTGGACTGACTAATAAGTCTGAACCATCTGAAGTTGAACAGGGCGAAGTAACCATACTTGATAAAATTCTACAAGAAACAGACAACTTGGTCAACATAGTCAAAGACAAAGAGGTGCCTGAATCAACAAAGAGAGAGTTACAACTAGCTAAAGATGTTCAACACAAAGAACTAATCTCAGCATTCAATTCGGTAACTTTTTCTGGTGGTGATGAAGAAAAGAAGGAAAAGAAGAAAAGTAAACTTGGTCAACTATTGAATTTGAAACAACTTTGGGAAATATTAAAGACCGTAATGACCGGTTGGGTATTGATACTCAAACCATTTTTTGGTCTGTTAAGAATGTTGTGGAGATTTGCTGGTAGAATGTTATTGTTTTTTGCTAGTCCAGCATTTCTTGGCATTGCGGCTGCCCTTCTGATAATGACTAATTGGAAAAGTATAAAGAAGAAAGCGATAAAGTGGATCAACAGTATAAAATCCATGTTGAATAAGATACCCGGCATCAATATTGAACTGACACCGGAGGAAGAAGAACCACTACCAGAAACACCAATAGATGCAGGTGAGTTTGATGATCCTACGTTCATATTACCAAACGTAGAAGGTGAACCGGGAATTGAACCTACGGGCCCAGAGGAGTTTGATGTTTATGAACAACCCGAGATTGAACCAGATGCAAACGAGTTTCTTGGCCAGGACTTAACAACAGTAACTTTTACACCAGAAGAACTGGAATCTCAAGGCAAAACAATAGATGATGCTGGTCGTATAGTTAGTGCTGAGAGTATAGTAGATCAAGAAGCAGTAGAGGCCACATTTGATGGTAGATATTGGCTTGGTGATGATGAGTTACAGTCAATGATGTCCGATAAACAAATAAAGGACCAATGGAGTAACAGAGAGATTCAAACACAAACTCTTATGTCAAGAATAATAGAAAAAGGTTATTTTGAAGATGATGAGTATTATCTACTAAGTGATCTGTTAAAATTGGGACACGGATTAGATACTTATGATGTAAATAAGTTATCACCAGCATTTTATGATGCCATCAATGAAGGAAATAGGGGAAGGATGGATCGGGATATTATTAGTGGTTATGTACATAAAAGAGATCCTAGAGATGAACTACAAGATTACCTAGACAAAAATTCTAGTGAAACTGTCCAGCAAGGTGCATATGAACCGGCTGCTAGTAGTGCCGGGGGTGCCGCACCGACAGCTCCTCAAATTAAAAACGCTCAAGGTAAACAACAAAAAAGAAAAGGCGATCCTACTCGTCAATCCTTACCAACAGGTATGTTTGCAGCATCGTATGCACCAGCAAAGTCAACTGGTTTGAGTTGGTTAGATAAACTATACGCTAAAGATGCCAGTATGAGATATGAGAAGTCGTTTAAGTCAGCGGCTGGTGATATCAAAAAAGTTGAAAAGAGACAAACAGTGATACAACAAAGTGATAACAGTGTGTTTAGTAAATCATCCTCAAGTGCTATGACTACATACCAGAAGGGGTACAATATAAGTAACAGTAGTTCTGTTGCGACAGTCTCTAATAAATAATAGAATGAAATACATTCTTACAATCATTTTATTATGTTTCTCTATCAGTGTATCTGCTGAAAATACATATAGGGAACTAATAGGCAATCTCCTAAATTCTACAGTCAAGATTGCAACATTCACAGATAAGGGTAGAGCAGCAGGCTCTGGTGTTATCATGCACTCCTCTGGTCTAATACTGACCAACTACCATGTAGTCCATAACTCCAATAGACTCAAGGTGTGGTTGTATGAGAATAGAGACAAACAATATCACGAAGCTGAAGTAATTGGTATTGATCCTGCTGCTGATCTTGCGTTATTGAATATTGATGTAAAAGAGGACGACTTCTTTACCGTCAGTGATTTTGAGTATGAAGGTGATATCGTCCACGCTGGCACAGATGTTATTGCGGTAGGTCACCCACTAAGTCTAAACTGGTCAGTTAGTAGGGGTGCTATCAACGCAGTCAATCGCCCTAGTTTCCTGACACCCTATGTCAGTTTGATACAACACGATGCCGTGATACATCAAGGATCAAGTGGCGGTCCTTTATTCAATGACAGAGGCAATCTTATTGGTATCAATACATATGTGATCGCACCATCAGAGAAGGGTGTGGCTGTCTATGCTGGTATGGGGTATGCGGTACAGGGTAACGATGTTCACACCTCATTTGTCAAGATGTTATCAGATGGTGACACTGTTGGCCTACGACCTGCAATGAGACTTGATATCATCAACCTCAATGAAGATACCACAACATCTATTAGAGAGCAACATCCAGACATTTACATACCCAACACATTTGGACTCATATCAAACAAGATAGACCCCGATAGTCATGCTGCATCACAGGGACTAAAGGACTTTGATGTTATCGTATCAATGGACGGTTATCCGGTAAACACTATGAATGAGTTATCAGAATATCTAAAAGATAACAAGGTGCCTGGAGATACCGTATATTTGATGATACTTCGCAATAAAGAGTTTATCATCGTGCCCTATGTGTTGGTAAATTTAGAAGTACCCACATCATTCTATGACAAAGAGGAACCCGATAAAAGATAAATATCCATATGTACGAATACCCATGTAAGATCATAAAAGTCATTGACGGTGATACTGCCGATGTAGATATTGACTTGGGGTT
>CEUO01093808.1_pt1 | contig 12841 bp, 10 predicted proteins | sample 531391 | NCBI WGS metagenome assembly CEUO01 (sample SAMEA2622799, study PRJEB7988) | marine metagenome | isolation source: saline water (ENVO:00002010), including
AGACAGCCGCAGGTTTACCAATTAACCAAGTAAGGATAAATCAAGATGCCTCATTGAGAAATAGCGCCAACCCAATGGGTCTTGCTGTTACAAACACAAGAGATGAGCCTACAGGGGCTATACCTAATTTCAGAAAAAAATCGACTACATCTGACGCGAACGATGCTTTTGGAGGTATGGTTGGTAAGTTACTAGCTGTTCAAATTGGATTTTCTGCTTTAAGCGGAGTATTAGGAGAAGTAACTGAAAAGAACAAAGCTTTATCTTTTGGTTTAACTGCTTTAAATGTAGCGGTTAGTGCAGCATTGGCAGCTCAAGCTTTTGGAGGACTTGGAAAGAGTGCTGGAGGCATAGCTTCATTTGCGACAGGAAAATTAGGCAGAGGGATAGCGAAATCAGGTTTCGAAGATATGGTCGCCGCAGAACAATTAGGAGGAATGAGAAAGAAAGGCATGAGAGGGGAGACTTTACGTGCTAGAGGTAAATTTGCTGGAGGTGCAGCTTTATCTGTCGTTGGTCCTCTACTGGCGGCTGGTGCTGCGGCAACGGGTATTGGTGCAGCTTTTAATGCTCTTACTGGAAAGACTGAAGTTCTTGGAAAATCTCAAGAGAGAGTAGCTGATTCAGCCTCAAAAGCTGCGGCTGTATTAGGTGGATTGTCTGCCGATGAAGCTGCGAAGGATAGATTTATAGATAGTAGGGCTGGGGCAGGAGATGAAATGGCAACCGCTTTTCTCAATAGAGTCATGACAACAGGCCTTATGTCAGAGGATAAAGAATTCAAAAACCTCATTAACGCAATCGACACAGGTTTAAAAAGAGGTGCCAGAGAAGAAGACATACAAGGTCTTTTGAATGATTTAAAGAAACAAGCTAAAGATGAACAAGGGCTATTGGGGAAGGTAAACTTCAAGTTATTTGGTAAGGGAACAGAAGGTTTAATTGATTTTAATGTTGTAACAATAGAAAGTGAAAAAATATCTGAACTATCTAAAACAATTTCTCGTTTAGGAGAAGCTGATCTTGGTAAGCGGTTCAAAGAAATAACCGAAGGTTTAACTGAAGAGCAAAGACAAGGTTTGATATCTGGAGATGCAGCCACAATTGCACAAGTAACCAAACAAACAGGGCAAGGTGGTAATAAACAATTAAGCGAAGATGCTATAAAGTTGCTGGCGGCAGATTTAAAAGCTTTAGAAGCGCAAAGAGACAAGACTGCCGAAAAAGAAAAACAACAAAAAATTGATCAAGTTAATACTAGTTTAGCTCAATCAGAACTTAAGACACAAATCGAGTTAATTAAATTAAAAGCAGAAGCTATATCTAGAGACGAAATAACTCTTAAAAGAAATGAATTTTTAAATAATCTTAGTGAAGTTCAAAAACTACAAATCCAACAGAGAATTGATCTGAAAAACATAGAGAGAGAAGTAGATGGACAAATTGCAGACCAAATAATCGAGCAGATCGATGGGATGGAAAAATTGACTTTAGATTCAGATAAACAAAAAGATCTTAAAAGAGAACTTTCGAAGTTATCTTTGGATGAGTTAAGTTCTCAAGAAAAAGTTAAAGAAATTTTAGGTGATATATTTGATTTAGATGGAAAAATAACAGGAGAACAAAAAGCACTTCTGGAAGGTATTAACAAAGTTACAAGTGGTTTAAGAGATGAAGAAGCATTAAGGAAAAGGAACTTGAAACTCTCTTCTGATATAGGAATAGCTGATGCTAAGAGAGCGCAAGATCTTGCCTCTGCGATAGCTGCGGCGAGAAGAGAGAATCTAGATGTATCTAGAATTAGAGAGTTTGATAGGGCTGGAAGATTAGGTCAAATACAATTAGAAAGAGGAACATTAAATCCAAACTTATCTCCTATCGCTAGAGCAAGAGCGGAAACAGGATTTGTAGCTAGAGAGGGAGAAATTGCTGTACAAGCGGCAGAAGATAAAGCTGTAGATGAGACAAAAGAAGCAATAATAGAGCTTTCCAACGAGATGAAAAACAGAAATCTTAAAAAAGAATTCGAAGGTCTCTTAGAAGTGTTAAAATTGTTTGGTCCTGATGTATTAGGACCAGTTAGAGAAAGATTGTCAACAATAGCAGAACAAGCTTTTATATCTGGAGAGAAGTCAGACAGAATACCTCTACCAGATTCGGTTTTTATGACTCAACCTCAAAAAGATAAATTACAAGATGAAGTCATTGAAATTAAACAAAGGGAAAGGAGCGTAAAAGGCGCGAAGGATCAAAGAGATATTAATAATGCTTTAGCTAAATCTCAAGAAAGAGTGGCAGATGGATTTAAGTCTTACACCGTTCTATTAAGAGAATTTACTGATAGCTTAAGGCAACAGGCCGAACAATTAAAAGTAGATTTAGTTAAAGCGCGAGATGGCTCTAGTATTTTATCTAATATAAATGAACAGATATTCACTAGGCAAGCTAGAGGTGGTGGAGCTGGGGCAATTGCTCAAGCCTCAACAGATTTTGCTGTAACAGCTCTAAGAGATCAAGCTCGTTTAGCTGGATCTGGTAGAGAAGCTAGAGGATTTACTAGACAAATAAATATCGTTAGAGAGCAACTCGACCTAAAGAGGCAATTTGTTGAATTACAAACAAATGAAAATGCAAAAGTAGAAGACTTGGAGGCATTAAAAGAAAAAATTCTAAACTTAGAAAAGCAAAGATTAACAGTAAATGATTCTCTTAGAAATCTACTTGAAGATGAATTCTTATTCACAGAAGAAGATATACAAAAGAAATTAAATAAAAATTTAGTTTCTGGAGCTAGACAGTTTGCTGACACAATAAGTGACGGCATGGCTGATGCCATAGCGAAAGGTGAAAATTTAGGAGATATTCTCAAGCAAGCAGCAGCAGACTTTTTCCTCCAGCAAGCTAAAAGTCAGTTCAGTGCAGGTTTTGATCGAATAACATCAACATTATTCCGTAACACTGGTGGCCCTGTAGTCGGAGGTTCTGGCGCTAGAGATGATGTGCCAGCCCTTCTTACTGGAGGAGAGTTCGTTATGAGAAAAAGTGCGGTGCAAAAATTTGGGCCAAGGTTTATGGAGGCTATAAACTCTGGTCAAATTCCCGCTTTCAATACTGGTGGATTATTTACTCCAGGAACATTTGGACAGGGAGCGATAAGGGGTAAAAGAGATTTACTTAATTTCGCTACACAATCATTCACAGCTGGACAATTTGATAGGGTTTCTGGTGGCGCTGGATTCGCTTCTATCGCATTGGAGCCACAAAGTGCGGCTCTTACTATGTTTGGTAGAAGAAATAGCCCACAGTTCCAGAGGGAACAAGCTTCTAAGAAAAAAGCTTTTGATTTATTTAAAAGACAAGTCGATAGGGAAAAACAAGCAAGAGAGAGTGGCTCTGGTCTTAGTTCTCTGTTGAAAAATTCTTTATTAGCCTTTGGTGTTGGCTCTTTATTTAATAAAGCTACAGGAGGACTAGGAGGAAAGGGAAGCGTACCTAGAGCTATACCTGTTAATCCAGACGGGACAGATATGAATTTCTTACAAAGGTTGATGCTGCCATTTAAGAGGGCTACTGGAGGAGCTATTCCGTTTGCAGCTGGTATTGATACTGTTCCTACTATGTTATCAGGAGGAGAATTTGTTATGAATGCAGCCGCCACACAAAGAGTAGGTAGAGGGACTTTGTCTTCAATCAATTCTGGTGGAGGTGGCAATAACGGAGCTGTCATAGGGAAGCTTGATGAGTTGATTTCTGTATCTGAAAACCAAGGGGAAACAGTAATAAATATTACTGTAAACTCTGATGGAACATCTAATGAAAGCGGAAATGGAGACGAAGGACAAACAAATCTTGCAGTTAGGATAAGAGATGTTGTTAAGCAGGTTATTGATGACGAGAAAAGACTCGGAGGATCTTTAAGAGAAGTTAGGACATAATGTTTGATACAACGCTAAATTACGACTGCCACTTCTTTGTAGGCTTTACAAATACCTTTCCTAGTCAGCGGAGAGAGCTTTCTGGAGTACAAAGCCTTGACGTAGCTTATTCAAATAGTAGTAACATTTTAGCTCCTCTAGGTTCTAAACGTGGCTTAACAGCAGTGGGGGGAGCCACTAGCCAAACAGTTTCTTTTTCTAGAAACTTAATTTATGAAGATCCTGTTTTAGCTTTTACGGGAGAATCTGAAGTTATGGCAGGGAGTTTTAATTATAGTAATAATACGGCTTATGGTTTTAATAGTGGATATTTATCTTCTTATTCTGTTAATTGTGCTGTAGGAGCTATTCCTCAAGTTAACACATCTTTTGTTGTTTATGATGAAATGAAAAGTGGGGTTAATGCTACTGGAACAATGCAAACTCCAATTTATATACCAAGTCAAGGATCTATAACTGCTACTTGTGATAATAGTTCTAGTAATCGTGTTGTTGGTTTCGATTATTCATTAGCTATTAATAAAAAGCCATACTATACAATTGGATCTGAAACACCGACCAACGTAAAACATATAGACCCCATTCAGTATTCAGCATCTGTTCAAATGGAGATAGATGACACATTCTTGCAAAGTGGATTTGATTTTTTAGCTGATAGAGAAAATAAAACAGTTACTTTCACATTACTTGCTAAAAATGGAGATGGTATTCAGCAATTAACAATTCCTAATGCCTCTCTTGTTTCAGAACAATTGGCATCTAGTTCTGATGGGGCAGTTCGTTTAACCCTTAATTATGCAGGTCACTCATGAGCGAAAGTCTGTTTTATAATAGAGATCAAAATATCTCTGATATTACTATCCCCTCTAGCTTTTCTGCTTTAGGAGTAACTCCTGTTTATGGATCTACTGTCGAGTTTCAGTCTAGAGATAATAATTATAAGACAGATGATTTTTACTATAACTTGATTCCAATGTCACCTAATAGCTTAACTGCTAAGTTTGGTTTAAAGTATGACGTAAATGAAGCAAACGCTAGAAAGCTAGCTGTATTTTTTGAAGCTCAATCTGGTGATAATAATTTTAAGTTCGCTCCAGATAGTTCAAACATATACAAAGAAATGACAGGTATTTGTGACAGCTATGGGATAAGCTTTGTAAATAATCAACGCTACCAAGTAGCAGCTAGCATAAGCGTAGATCACGCTCCGACCCTAATGAACTGGTCTGGTATGGGTTCTTTCGCTAATTTAGCTTTTCAAGGCTGGGTTCCTTCTGCAACTTATAAAAAGTTTGACATAGTTTTTAGTGGCATAAATCAAAACAAGTTAGATAACTTTTATTACTGCACGGGAGATCACTCATCAACAGCTACAAATAGTCCCACTGGAGATTCATCCATGTGGAGTCAAAAGTTCTTTTTTGATCCAGATATAGGAACTCAATCTAGTGTTCAGATAAAAGCGGAAAAATTAGAATATAAAAATTCTTTTATACAAAGATTTAAGACTAATGATAATATTTCTACTTTTGATATTAGTTATACTTTTAATAATATTTCTGATGCCCAAACCAAAAGCATGATACATTTTCTAGAAAATAAAGGAGGTTACAGAAGATTTGAACATCAGATACCATCTGTTTATAACCGACCAAAAGTATACTATTGTAACCGATGGTCACATACTTGGAACTATGTTAATTCTAATACTTTAAAAGTGGATTTTAAAGAAGACCCATTAGGAGTAATACCAACAGGAACATAAAATGGCTAAAAATATTATAAAAAGTTACAACTCTATAGTTGCTGTTCAGGATGCTACTGTAGCTTTTTCTACAGCTAATCAATCACTTCTACTTCACAAAATAACTCAAGGATTAGAATATTCTATTGGTTATGAGCGGCAGCAATCGAAACAGATTGGATCTCAAGATCTTTCCACCAACGACATTTTTCAACAACCAGATGTAAATTTAAATATAACTTATATCCCTGAACCTAGTTTTTCTAATGAAGTTCATGGTAGGTTTATAGATAGCAAACCAGTCGGAGGGCCATTTAAGAATTTTTTTGACCCTTCTGATGTAAATGATTCTACAAATTTTTATGTATTGATTACAAAAAATGCAGAGGATAGTTTTTTAAATAAACTTCAGTTTTCTACTTTACAAAATTTTAACGGTGATGAGGCTATAGCTTTTGGTAATTGCTTTCCAAATTCTTATGGATTGAGCTATTCGATTGGTTCTTTGCCTACAGTGTCTACTTCTTACATTTGTTCTAATGCAGTTTTTGACAAACTAATTAGAACAAGCATGGAAATGCCAGCTATAAATATGACAGGTGGAAATAATGATAATGTAGGAAACACACTTTTTACATTTGGTCTTGATTTATCAAGTCAAGTATTAGAAAAAGCGCCTCCAGTTGTTAATCCAGATAACACTGATAGTGATGTTACTTTACAAAACCTAGAGGTCGGGGGGCAGATAATATCTGGAAAGCATTTAGTTCAGTCTGTGGATATGAATGTATCAATGCCTAGAGTATCGTCTTATGGATTAGGAAATGAGTATGCTTTCAATAGAAAACGACAGTTCCCAGCAAATGGAACATTTTCTGTCTCCTCTTTAGTTTCTGGATTAGAAACTGGAGCTATGACTGGCGTTTTAAATTCTGATAAAAGTTATCAGTTTGATTTAAAATTAGACGCTAGTGGAAAACAAATGATTTATAGAATAGAAGACGCAAAATTAGACTCATATAATTACTCTATAAATGTAAATGGCACAATGAGCTACGATGCTAATTTTAGCTTCCAAGTGACTCAATCAAGAGGACTTAAAGTAAGTGGAACTTCTTACTAATCAAAGTCAATTTTTATATTTTTACTTTCGTAACCTTTTTCTTTTATTCTGTTAGGATGCTCTGCTCCGTTACGTTCTTTTTTATAATTATCGTAAAATTTTTCTTTTACAGGATCTAGACCCCCAGCCTTTTCAGCTCTTTTTGAACTTAATTCAGCAGATAAATCCATCATATCTCCTATGGTTCCTTTTTTATTATAAGTAGCGTCAATATATTGTTGTTTACTAAAGGGATCTATTGAATTGTCAATAGATGCGTTGGGAGCAAGGAAAACCCTGCTCCACTCAACGCCATCTTCTGAATATTTGTGTTCATCATTCATCCCTTGAAACACCTCACGATATTCCTCTCTTTCAGGATGTTTATAAACATAAATAGGCATTATTTAATTTCTATTTTTTTCGCCTCCGCAATTGCCTTTTTGGGGAGAGTTATTTTTAAAAGACCGTTCTTTAATGAGGCAGATATATGGTCTTCTGCTACTAAGTCATACAAAAACAATTGATATGATTTATGTCTACCTTCAGTTTTAGCTTCTACTGTTAAGATATTATCTGTAACTTTAATATCTACATCTTTCTTACAAAAGCCAGCTAATTCGAATTCTGCGAGATAAACATCTCCAGATTCTTTAACTGGGTAAGTTTTATTTGTTTTATTGATATCGTTAAGAATGTTGTTAATTAGTGTATTCATACTTAATTAAGTAACATTTATCGTGCCATTTAGTTTTTCCCCAAAAACAAGGGATAAAATAGCTTCGGTAGTTTTCTTGTATGTCATGTTGTCTCCCATTTTGACACCCTCTGTGTTGATTTGTCCTACTTTAGATTCAGCTTTTTCCATAGCTTGAATAACTTCATCTTTAGACCATGTATAAAATACACCTTGATTAAAATGATTTTGATTTGTAAAAAACATACCATCTTCGCAAGATACCTCTCCAGAAGATTCAACCAAAATAGAATTTTCTTTTGTGGCCCAATCTTTATGAGAAGTTTCATTTAATACGATACTCCATTTACCTAAACAGGTAGCATTAAATGCTGGTATATTCCAGCCCTCTCCTCCTGACAAACCAGTAAGATCAATATCTATTGCATTTAAAAATTCATTTACTTCTGAATTTTTAGCGAGCCTTGGAATTACATTTAAATTATTATAATTAACTCCTTGTGTTATGTCATTCCAAACTCCATTCATTTGTTCTTGGTTCATGAAAGGATTACTAACGCAACATGATAATTGATACTTTTTATTATTACCATATTTTTCTAACCAAGCCTGTATAATATCTTTAGTATGCTTCCGTTTTTCATACTTTCCCATGATCCCGAAATGAATAACATCTTTTAAATACTCTTTCCCAGTAATTTTAAAATCTTCGTCGAAACCAAGAGGAACGTGTTTGGTATTGTCTAAGCCTTTTTCTTTAAAAAGATTTTGAGCGTATTTAGAAGAAAAAATAACAGTGTCTTGAAGACTTGCTATCTTAGTTTCTATTTCTGTAGGCTCGCTACATTCATAAAAAGTAATCAAATGTTGATCTTTTGTCTTTCTAATGTCAGATCCGTTAAGATGCCACAACCTTAAAGTGGGTGTATCTTTTGAAATAATATTCCAATTATTTTTAAGAGCATCTTCGATATATTTTTTTAGTTCATCCTCTACATCAAAAGCAGATAAATCTGGGTCACCTGTAGGGAAAATGCCCAGATTTACGTTTAGCCTATGTAGTTCTCTAATAATGTTAAAACTAACATTACCAAAGCTTAAACTATTTAAAGGAGCTTCTAGTATTAAATTCATTTAAAAAGGTACATCGTCACCTTGAACATCGCTAGAAGCGCCATCTCCATCTCCCTCTGACTTTTTAGAGGATAAAAACTGAAGATCTTTTCCACGAACAAAATACTTGCTAAACTTTTTACCATCTTTTTCCCAAGATGACATGCACAGTTCGCCATTTACAATAAACTCTCTTCCCTTAGAGAGATATTTTTCAGCAATTTCTGCTGTCTTATCCCAATATTCTATATCAACAAAGCACTTTGTTTTGGCGTTCGATGTTGAAATGCCAGCTCTTAAACTGACAACTTTTTTACCATTACTGGTTGTTCTTACTTCTGGGTCTTTAACCAGATATGCTGCTGCTGTAATAGAATTATACATAATTACCTTCTTTTTTTACTTTGTTAATAAATTTATTATGAATGTTAATACAACCCTGAATGCTTAAATCTAGCTTTTTAGCTATTGATCTCCAAGGCGTTAACTTATTTTTGCACGATCCATATCTCATGTCAACTATTTTTTTTACCCTATCGTCAGTTTCTGTTTTTAAGCAGTCTTCAAAAACAGTTAAGGCTTCCTCTTTGTTAATGTCTTGGATAAATGATTCACAGCTAGGCTCGATGTATGTATTATCATCATCTATAAAACACTCTTTATTTTTCTTTTTCTTATTCAGTGCGTTGAGGCACTTCCATTTAGTTTGGTTAGCTAAATGAGTAGAAAATTTAGTGTTTCTAGAAGGATCATAGTTTAAAGCCGAATTGTATATTGTAATCTCTTTATCCTCAATAATCAAATTTTTGTCCAAAGCGCATTGAGGACTTGACATAAAATGATTAACCATCGTATGGAATATGCCAGAATGCCTATCTACTAAAGCTATTAGGCTTTTCTGGTCAGTGTTGTCTTCCTGTATTTTAGATATTAATGTCAGGTCGCTTTCCATTGACCCCATTGTATCTTCTTTATTTCCTTTTTCCACAGAAATTAAAATCTGATATTATTTTATAATTTATTTATAAAACGTATACACTTAAGTAATACGTTTTACTTAATCTATACCGTTATAGGTAAGAATTACGTTTATCCCGTTTCACGGTTATTATACGTATAGACAATATTTTGTCAACAAAAAAAATTTTTCCTAAATTTTGTCTTTGACATTGCTTTGATTCGATGGTATGTGTAAAATCCTTTAACCATGATTTTTGAAGAACAAGTATCGAGGAAGCCCGACCATTATCCTTGGGCGCAGGAGTTTATTGAGGCAATGCATAACGGTTTTTGGACCGATAAAGAATTTAGTTTCAGTAGTGATATTCAGGATTTTAATGTCAATTTAACGGATGACGAGAAAGAGATGGTTATTAGGACTCTCTCTGCAATTGGTCAGATCGAGGTCGCTGTTAAAAAGTTTTGGAGTAAGTTGGGAGACAATTTACCACATCCAAGTTTGACTGATTTAGGCTATGTTATGGCTAATATCGAAGTCATCCACAATAATGCTTATGAAAGGCTTCTTAAAGTTTTAGGATTGGAAGATATATTCGAAAAAAATCTTGAGCTTGATTTCATAGAGGGTAGAGTTAAATATCTCCGTAAGTATAATCACAAGTTTTACAAGGATTCTAAAAAGCAGTATGTCTACTCAATTATTCTTTTTACGCTTTTTGTAGAGAATGTGTCTTTGTTTAGTCAGTTTTATATCGTCAACTGGTTTAACCGTTACAGAAATGTTCTAAAAGATACAGGGCAACAAGTTAAATATACACGTAACGAAGAAAATATTCATGCGTTGGCAGGTATCAAAATAATCAACACAATTCGTAGCGAGCATCCCGAACTTTTTGATGAGGAGTTAGAAGAAAGAATTTCGAGTGAAGCTAAAGCTGCCTTTGTTTCAGAAAGTAAAATTGTTGATTGGATGGTAAATGGGTTTAATGAAAAAGGTTTGAATGCCGATATTCTAAAAGAGTTTATTAAAAATAGAATTAATGACTCTCTAGAAAAAATCGGTTTTCATTCAGCGTTTGATGTTGACACTTCATTGTTGGAAGATACAATGTGGTTCGAAGAAGAATTGATGGGCAATAATGCCACTGATTTTTTCCACTCTAGACCAGTGGAATATTCTAAAAATTCTCAAACATTTGATGCTGAAGATCTTTTTTAATGAAAAAATATAAATGGCTTAATAAGGACGCTCGCGATTTTTTAAAAAGAGGGTATTTACAAGCTGGAGAAACAGCAGAACAGAGAGGCCATGATATTGCTTTAGCTGCTGAAAAATCTCTTAAGATAAAAGGTTTCGCAGATAAATTCGAAGACTATCTTTCTAAAGGTTTTTATTCTTTATCTAGTCCTATTTGGGCTAATTTTGGTAGAGAAAGAGGTCTTCCAATATCTTGTAATGGAGTCTATATTGAAGATCGCATGGATGCGATTTTAGACAAACAGGCTGAAGTGGGCATGCAAACTAAGCACGGCTCTGGGACATCAGCTTATTTTGGTGCTTTAAGATCAAGGGGAGCAGACATATCTGCTGGCGGCACATCTAGTGGTCCTGTCCACTTTATGGAGCTTTTTGATAAGGTCACATCTGTTGTGTCTCAAAGCAACGTAAGGAGAGGGTCTTTCGCTGCTTATTTGCCAGTAGATCATCCCGATATTAACGAGTTTCTTAGGATTAGATCTGAAGGTAATCCAATTCAAGAAATGTCTTTTGCTGTTTGTATTACTGATGAGTGGATGAGATCTATGATTGGTGGAGATAAAAAGAAAAGATCTACTTGGGCTAGCATAGTCAAGAAAAGGTTTGAAACGGGCTATCCTTATATTTTCTTTACAGACACTGCTAACATGAACGCTCCTATCGCCTATAGAGATAAGGATCTTAAAATTCACGCTTCTAATCTTTGCAGTGAAATATTTCTGCACTCTTCAGAGGACGAATCTTTTGTCTGTTGTTTATCGTCTCTCAATCTTTTGAAATGGGACGAGATAAAAGAAACTGATGCCGTAGAAACTCTTACATATTTTCTGGATGCAGTAATGGAAGAATATGTCAATAAAACCGAGGACATTCCATTTATGCGCTCATCTCACAATTTTGCTAAAAGGCAGAGAGCTTTGGGTTTAGGCGTATTGGGGTGGCATTCTTATTTGCAATCTAAAATGATTTCATTTGAAAGCATGGATGCTAAGTTTTTAAATTCTGAAATCCACAAATCTATTTCAGAAAAGTGTGACAAAGCCACGAAAGAGTTAGCTATTTTGTTTGAAGAACCAGAGCATTTAAAAGGATATGGGAAAAGAAATATGACTACAATGGCCATTGCTCCTACGACCTCTAGCTCTTTCATTTTGGGACAAGTCTCACCATCTATCGAGCCACTCAATAGTAACTATTTTACTAAAGATTTAGCCAAAGGTAAGTTTACTTACAAAAACCCTTATCTAGAACAATTACTTGAAGAGAAGAAAAAGAACACTCAAACTACTTGGAAATCTATTCTGGTTAAAGGTGGATCTGTTCAGCATTTAGATTTTCTTTCTGACGAAGAAAAAGCGGTATTTAAAACTTTTGGCGAAATATCTCAAAAAGAAATTGTAATTCAAGCTGCTCAAAGACAAAAGTTTATTGATCAAGGACAAAGTTTAAATGTTATGATTTCTCCTAAATGCCCACCAAAACAAGTTAGTGAGTTACTTATTTTTGGGTGGGAGCAAGGAGTCAAAAGCTTTTACTACCAAAGAAGCGCTAATCCCAGTCAAGAATTAGCTAGATCTATCTTAAATTGTTCCTCTTGCGAGGGATAAATATTCATTTTTAATATTTAAAAGTGTAATTAATTTTTGATGGAATACGACTTTTCAGATCAAGCTAAAGAGTTCTTAGAGTCACAGGCTGCTAAAAGACCTGGGCGCAAAAGCGGAGCGCAGACTCCAGCTAAACCTTCAGAACGTAAAAAAGGCTCTAAAAAGAACCCAAAAGGATCTGCTGGGGGAGGTAAAAAAGCCCCATCAATTACTTTTTCAGCAAAAGTAATCACCTCTCTTAAAAATAAAGTTAAAGAACACAACTCCAAGCATTCTAAAAAAGTTACCCTAGGTCAGCTAAAAAAAGTATATAGGAGAGGTGCTGGAGCATTCTCAAGTAGTCATAGACCTGGTAAAAGCAGAGGTCAATGGGCAATGGCTCGCGTTAATACGTTTTTAAGAATGGTTCGCGGAGGTAAAGTAAA
>CEUO01007950.1_pt1 | contig 12832 bp, 22 predicted proteins | sample 531391 | NCBI WGS metagenome assembly CEUO01 (sample SAMEA2622799, study PRJEB7988) | marine metagenome | isolation source: saline water (ENVO:00002010), including
ATCTATTTAAGTTCGTATTAATGGCGTATAGCAAAAATTAATCTGCTAAGCCCATTTCCCAAAGCAGTTCTAAATCCGCCCTGTCAAATTCATACTTGTTCAGTATGTTATTTATTACCGTGTCTTTATCAAGGCCGAGTGCTTGGCAATCGTCCATGTATTCTAAAAAGTATTGTGTTAACATATTATTTATTTGTTACTTTATCGATCCACCATTGTGGTCTTGGTTTGTAAGTCTTAGCATGTAATGCTTCTAAGTCCACTAGGTTATTTGCTTCCATCATCAGGTCTTTTTCGTAAAGCCTGTGAAGTTCCATGACTGATTTGCCAGGGTTATCTTTCATTATTCTATAGAATCTATTAAATTCTTTTTTACTTATTATTTTCATAGTTATTAAGTTTATTATATTATCTTTATTTAATCGTTATTAATACGCATAGTAAGAACAATATTCCTGGAAGTAAAAATATTAGCGCTTCCATTATTTATCCGATCTTAATCCTTCCCACTTGCAATGAGAGTAATACGTGTCGTTGTTGTGATACGTCCACAGCGCGTTGCGGCTGTAGCTGATTCTGCTGGATGCCTTCATCCTGTCTGTCGTTCCAAACGTTAAACGCTTGTCCTGCCAAGTCTGTTGCGTCTTGACCTTCTTGCGAAGCTTAGCTAGCTTTAGCTGCTTGTCTTCAGTGCTCGTGCTCTTTCTTTGCACATTGCTTTTTGTAATCATAGTTATAAATTTAAGTTATTAAAAATTATTTATTATATTATCTAATGTAAATCGTAATAGAATTGTTCGGAGGCTAGGTAACGCGAGGCAACACAGCGCATATGTGCACAGCAAAAGCCAAAAACTTACGGGCAAACAGAGTAAAACAGGGCCCGGTGGGGGTAAAAAAAAGTGCTTTGTATATGCAGGTTATGTCGTAAAATATATGTATAACCCATCACTTAATTACATCTAACGTGACAATAGGTTGTATAATAATATTAGTAAGTACCAACCGTCATATTAAAAAGAAAAGCATATATGCGATTATATATTTATGAAACAGAAACTTAGCAAAAAAGCACTGGCTGCAAAAAGAGTGCGAGATAAAAAATACGCAATGACCGCAGACCGTAGAATGAAGAAGGCGGAAAACCAAAGAAAAAGACGTGCCGCTCTTAAAAGAGGTATGAATATAAAAGGCATGGACTATGATCACACCAGAAGAAGATTTGTATCTGTTAAAGTAAACAGAGGTAACGGTGGTAAAGGTACTAAAAAATCTTAAATGCGCGTGATATTATAAAACAGGAATAAAAACCTAATAACCAAAATTATGACATTTTTTTATAAAACCTATTCTTTATCACAAGGTGGTCAAAGAATACCCGAAGAAACCAGGAAGCTTTGGGAGCTTTTAACAGACAAGAAGAACTGGAGAATAGTTCAATTACCAAACGGATACTACCAAGCCGAATACTGTTCAGTATCATGCAAGGAAGATGAAAACTGTGATGATTGCAAATGGCACGACGTAACTAGAAGAGAAACTATAGATGCGTGTGAAACAGCAATAGACAAGAGCATAGAACATTACCAAAAGAAACTTGAATTTATAAACGGACCAAAAGTAGTTAAGACATTCAAATAATCACTTACACAAATTAAATTAAATGGAATTACATAACCCAAGTGAGATAGTAAAAAATCTTTCCTTTGGAAGCAAAGCGAGAGATAAAGTTATGATCGGTGTTGAAAAATTAGCTAATGCAGTTAAATCAACACTGGGAGCTTCAGGAAAATGTGTTATATACGAAGACGCAATGGGTAGCCCAGTTATTACAAAAGACGGTGTTACAGTTGCAGAATCAATTGTATTGATAGACCCGGTGGAAAATATAGGGGCAACACTAATAAAAGAAGCAGCAAAGAAAACTGTCAGAGAAGCAGGTGACGGGACTACCACCGCAACCGTGCTTGCTCAATCTCTGCTCCAGGCCATGAATGATAGTATGCAAACATACTCTATACGTGAAATCAAAGACGGGATTTCGGGAGGCCTGGATAAAATATTAAAATACTTAGATAAGAAAAGTATACAGATAAAGGACGATATGCTAGATAACGTTGCTTCTATATCTTGTAACAATGATGTTGAGTTAGGCGGTATAATCGCTGATGCTTACAAATCTGTTGGGGATAATGGGGTTGTTCTTATGGAAGAATCCGGTACTGAAGAAACATTTAGCGAAATAGTTGACGGGGTTCAATTCGATTGTGGTTTAAAATCTCCTCATCTTGTAACAGATAAGGAAAAGAATAAAGCTATTCTCGAAAACCCGTATGTCCTTATTATAGCTTCTACAATACCTAGCATACGTAAAATACAAAATGTACTTGAACACGTAATCAGGGAAAAAAGAAGTTTACTTATAGTTGCAGGTATGGAACAACAACCTATGGCTGCGCTTCTTATGAATAAAGTAAAAGGAAATATACAAGTTAATATTATTGACACACCAGGATTCGGAGCAACTAAAATGGATACTATGCAAGATCTAGCTACGATAACAGGCGCAAAAGTAATTAACGAAGAATTAGGTGATGATTTAGACCTAATAGATCCCGAGGTTCTCGGCGAAGCCGTGAAATCGGTAACGGACCAAAATTCTACGATTATCACAATCGAAAAAATGCCGCAAGCGGCAAAGGATCGAATCGGTCTTGTAACTAAAAAAATTAAATCGGAAAAAAATCAATTTATTAAAAACAAGCTAGAGCAAAGATTAGCTATGCTATCAGGTGCTGTTGCTATTTTAAAAGTTGGTGCTAACTCAAAGATAGAGTTAAAAGAAAAGAAAGACAGAGTTGAAGATGCAATATATGCTGTAAAAGCAGCAATAAAAGAAGGTATTGTATCAGGTGGTGGAGTTGCACTTCACAACGCATCAAGCGTATTAAAAACAAAAAACTCGCCCGAACAAATACTCTGTGAAGCTATTAAGTCACCATATAAAACAATATTAGAAAATGCTAATATTAAATATGGGCCGTATGCAGATGAAGGCAACGGCGTTGATGTAATTACCGGCAAAACAGTTAATATGATAAAGCATGGAATAATTGATCCCGTGCTTGTAACTAAAACAGCATTAATAAATGCAGTGTCGGTAGCAACAACAATATTATCTGCTGATTGTGTAATATCAAATGTAAGAGAATATGCAAGCAGTAAATAATTATATTATAATACAGCCTATAAAAGAAGACCCGAAAGAACAGGAAGATAAAGGGCTTCTAATAATGGATCAACACGTTGATGACATTAGGTACTTAAAAGCAAAAATTATTTCCGTGGGCAACCTTACAGAAGGTGTTGAACCCGGCAACATAGTGTACTACGACCGTAGAGCTGGGCACGGAATAGAATACGACGATAATCTATATCAGGTTATAAAGCAGCAAGATGTTGTTTTAGTCGGTTAATACCAAAATCCAAAAGCCATAAACCAAAAACATTTGTTTAACTTTCAAAAAAATAAATCATGGCTTTAAATAATCACGAACATTTTTTAGTATTTATTGATGCTGCGGATGACGCAGGTATGTTTCCAGTAAGCAAAATTCAATCTGTAACTTGTGCTTCTGATGGCGCAGTACTTATTAAGTTTGCTCCAGGTAGCTTAGGTGATGGTCAAGCTGGTTCTGTAGATGTTGTAACATTAACTGTTACTGCTGACACAGAAAAAACAGTAATGATCGCAATTGCTGATGCAATTAACCAAGTAACTAAGAATCTTAAAAATACTTTAAATTATACAGTAATAGCTGATGACGTAAACAGTATTTATGTTAATTCTAACATAACTGCATGTGCTATAGCGTTAGATGCTTAATAATAAATAAGACCGCAGACGGGCTCACGAGCTGGGCCTGTAGGTCTTTTTTTATATGAAATTAACTGCAAGCGATTTACGTAACTTAAATATATTTAAATATTATAGGCTTGTTAGAAAGTGGGCATGTAAGACTTACGGGTTAAAAGATGCCGATTTAGAATTACTTATATATTTTGATTGTATTGGAAGATTTACACGTAATGACTATATAAACGGTGTTTACACTATGTCTTGGGACAAATCTCGCTGGGAAAGATTAAGAAAAAAAGGCTGGATAGATGTTTGGAGACATAGAAATAGAACAACAATTAAGTATAGTATATTTCAAACATCATTTAAATGCAAAAGGATGATAACTAGAATATATAATATTCTTTTAGGATATGAAGATATTCCAACATCTGAGCAAAATATATTTTATAAAAACAAAACATATACAGATAAAGTTTTTAATAAAGCAATAGATGATATGTTAAAAGATAATAACAGATAAAAATTTAAAAATTATGCCAAGTGGAATGGGAACTTATGGGTCTATGAGAGGAAGACCTAAGAAAAAAGCTAAGAAAAAAGTAAAAGTTAAGAAAAAAAAGAAAAAATAAGTTATGAGCGAACTAGATATAGAGAAGATTAAAAAATCAAAATTTAATATATCAGTAGAGAACTTAATTACTATCGGTGCGGTCGTTGTGACCGTTACCGGTATGTGGTATTCTTTACAGGCAGACATAGAACTTGCTAAGGAATTACCCGAACCTCCAGTTTCAAGAACAGAATATGATTTAAAAGATCAATTAATTCGTGAAACAATTATTAATACACAAGAAAAAGTTGAAGAGAACGGGAAAAAACTAGAAGATATTGATAATAAGTTGTATGAAATAATTAAAAATTAAAATATGAAAAAGTTTATTACAATCTTATTTTTTTTACTAACATTCAATATTTATTCTCAAGATATTACGGTTATTCATTTTAATTATAAATGGAATCAACAAAATGATTATTCAAAACTAGAGTCTATTAGAAGAGCTAATGTTTCAAAAGCTCTTGTTGAAGACCAAAGTGCTGATTTACAAAATAGTATTAAATCAGTTCCAGTAATAATTATTTTTAGAAACGGTAAGCCCGTAGCAAGGATAGAGGCTGGATTAAGTATGAAAATAGAAGCTAGGCTTGAAGAAATTCAAGAATTAGTAGATAGATACAATTAATAAAATTATGGCAAGAAAAAACGCACCATCAAGAAAAAAATCTCTTGGCTATTATGCCAAAGTTAAAAAAGGCTCAGGTCGAGGTAAAAAAGCCGGTGGTGGTATGACCGCTAAAGGTGTTGCCAAATATAGAAGGGATAATCCTGGAAGTAAATTAAAAACTGCAGTAACTACTCCACCTTCAAAATTAAAAAAAGGAAGTAAAGCTTACAAAAGAAGAAAAGCATTCTGTGCAAGATCAAGAAGTTGGACTTCAGAAAGAGGTAAAGCTGCAAGACGTAAATGGAACTGTTAATATAAAAAATATGGATAATAAAAATAAAAATATGGATTTAGACGGATCTCAAGTTCTGTCTCCTAAACAAAAAAGAATAGCGGCAATGGCTCCACCATTTAATAAAATAACTGGTGCTGATTTTAAAATGCTAAGAAATAAAAATAAAAATTAAAATTATGCCAAAAGACGCATGTTATTACAAGGTAAAAGCTAGATATAAAGTATTTCCAAGCGCATATGCAAGCGGAGCAATAGCTAAATGTAGAAAAGTTGGCGCTGCTAATTACGGAAAATCATCTAAGAAAAAATAATGGCTGATCCAAAAACTGGTACAGGTAAAAAACCTAAAGGTTCAAGTAGAAGATTATATACAGACGAAAATCCTAAAGATACAGTTAGGATTAAGTATGCTACTATGGCTGATGCAAGAGCAACCTGTGCTAAAGTTAAAAAAAGTGGCAAGCCTTTTGCTCGTAAAATACAAATATTAACAGTAATGGAGCAAAGATCAAGGTTTGGTAAAAAACCAAAACAAGCTGCATATGCTAAATCATGCAAAAATGCAATAAGAAGACAACATGGCAAAAAGACCTGAATTTAAAGAAAGTAAATATCCAGACGCAAAGGGCAAGTTTAAAGAACTTTCTTGTGCGGATCTAGCTAAATATATGATAAGCAGCCGTAAAGGCAATAAAAGAGCTATTATAGGGTCTTTAAACCAGCAAATTGTGTTTAATAGAAAGAAAAATCCTTCATATGCAAAAAAAATGGTTTGCACACGTAATAAAGTAAGCAAAATATTAACTAAAAATAAAAAATAATGAAAATAAAAGGAGTAGACGTTACTTGTTTATCTAAAAAACAGCAAAAAACAATGAAGGCCCACTCAAAACATCATACAGGAAAACATATTAAAGGTATGGTAAATAAAATGTGTGGTAAAGAAAAAATGAGTTTTACTGAATCTCATAAATCTGCAATGAAAATTGGCAAATAATGGCTGTTAGAAAAACAAAAGAAGGTGCAGCTCTTAAACGCTGGTTTAAAGAAAAGTGGGTAGATGTGCGTACTGGTAAACCTTGTGGTAGACGCAAAGGCGAAAAAAGAGGTACTCCATATTGTAGGCCAAGCAAAAGAGTATCTAGCAAAACACCTAAAACCGCTTCTGAAATGTCATCTGCTGAAAAAAGATCAAAAATAGCAGAAAAGAAAAGATTAGGGCAACCAGCCGGCAAGCCAAGAAGAGTTAAATCATTAAAAAGAAGAAAATGAAAAAATCAAGAGGACTAGGAGATTCAATAGAAAAGGTTACAAAAGCAACCGGTATTAAAACCATGGTTGATACAATATCAAAAGGATTAAACATTCCATGTGGATGTGAAGGTAGAAGGGATGCCTTAAATAAAATATTCCCATATAAAAAATAAAATTATGAATTATACATTAATATTAATAGCTATAGTCGCATTTGTAATTGGTATAGTAATTGCATCAATGTGGTTAGAAAAAAAAGGTATTACAAAAGACGATAACGATAATTATATTCCTGATGTTTTAGAAGACAAAGCTAAAGAAATTAAAAAGAAAGCTAAAGATATAGGAAATATTGTTAAGAAGAAAAAGTAATGTCAAAACAAAGAAAAAAATTAAAGGATACAGCAGTTGGTAAATTTTTAGCAGGTGCTGGTTCAAATATAATCGGCAGTCTTGGAGATGTTCTTCCTGATAAAGGAGTTATGGGGTTAGTTAAAAACCTTATTAAAAAAGATCCTGAATTACCAGCAGAAGATAAAGAAAAAGCATTAGCGCTTTTACATCAAGATACTGTTGAAATGCAAGAGGTTTCAAAACGCTGGCAGGCGGATATGAAATCAGATTCGTGGCTTTCAAAAAACACAAGACCTTTAACATTAGTATTTTTAACTGTGTCAATGGTCTTATTAATATTTATAGATAGTACTGGAATAGATTTTGATGTAGACAGCGGGTGGGTTGATCTTTTAAAATCTTTATTAATTACTGTATATGTAGCTTATTTTGGATCACGTGGTGCAGAAAAATTCAAAACAATACAAAACAAAAACTAATAAAAAATGCCTAAAATAGATACTTATTCATTAGATACAACCTTAACAGATAACGATAGTTTATTAGGTATAAATGCAGCAGACGGTAAAACTAAAAGATATGCCATGTCTGCTATTAAAACTTTCGTTGCTTCTGTAGCTGATATTGAAGGTGTAACAGCCGGCACAGGTTTAACTGGTGGTGGTACTAGCGGCACGGTAACATTAGCTGTAGCAGCAGCTCAAACTGGAATTACCTCTGTAGTCAATACAGCGTTAGAAATTGGTAGAGATGCTGATAATAGAATTAAATTTGGTACAGATAATCAAATAATATTTGAAGTTGACGGAGGCGATAATGTTATATTTAAAACATCGGGTGAAATAGAAGCTACTAGTTTAGATATATCAGGAGATGCTGATATTGATGGAACTTTAGAAGCTGATGCTATTACAGTTAATGGAACTGCACTAGCAGAAGTAATATCTGATACAACAGGAGCAATGTTTACTGGTAATACAGAAACATTTATAACAGCTACGTATGAAGATAGTGATAATACTATAGATTTAGTTGTGCCTGTTTTAGATGAAGATAATATGGCTTCTAATTCAGCCTCTCATTTAGCAACACAACAATCAATTAAAGCTTATGTAGATTCACAAGTAGCTACCGCAGATACATTAGCTGAATTAAGCGATACAAATATAGGTTCATTAGCTTCTGGTCATATTTTAATATATGATGGTTCTGATAGCTTTGATAATAAAGCTGTTTCAGGTGATATAACTATAGCTAGTACAGGTGCCGTTACAATTGCCAACGACGCTGTTGAAACAGCAATGTTAAATGATAATGTTGTAACAGGTCAAAGTGAATTAAGTACTGTAGCTAATGATGATGTATTATTAATATATGATACATCGGGTTCTGCTCTTAAAAAAATTACAAGAAGCACTTTAGTAGCAGGGTTAGCAACATCAGGAGCTATATCAAATGTAGCTGAGGATACAACGCCACAGTTGGGAGGTGATTTAGATGTTAACGGAAATGGGCTAGTATCTACAAGCAACGGTAATATTGCATTAACACCAAATGGTACAGGAGTTGTTAGATTAGATACAAATGTTGATATTGAATCAGGTAAAATATCTATTAAAAATTCAGGTTCACAATCATATGTAAGGTTTTATTGTGAAGTAAGTAATGCACATTATGCTCAATTACAAGCCCCAGCGCACTCGGCTTTTTCAGGAAATGTTATATTAACTCTTCCTACTACTACAAGTAATATAGTTGGTGACACGGCAACGCAAACTATTACTAATAAAACTATAGACGTTGATAATAATACAGTTTCAAATATTGAAGTTGATAACTTAAAATCAGGAGTACTAGATACTGATATATCTTCTGTATCAGGAAGTGATGATACTTTAGCATCAGCAAAAGCTATAAAAACATATGTTGACGCGCAAATTCAAACAGAAGATACTTTAGTTGAATTAAATGATACTAATATTACTTCTCCAGCAGCAGGTCATATTTTAATATACGACAATACAGCAGGTGTTTTTGATAACGCAACTATAACCGCTGGTAGTGGTATTAGCGTTACAAATGGGGATGGGGCTATAACAATAGCTAACACAGCAGCAGGTGATAACGCATTTGGAACTATAGCAGTATCAGGGCAAACAAATGTTGTAGCTGACAGCGTAAATGATACACTAACTTTAGCGGCTGGAACAGGTATTGCAATAACTACAACACCAGGTACAGATACTGTAACTATAACAAACAATGCTACCGGGGCTAACGCTTTTGGTAATATTGCGGTTTCTGGGCAAACAACAGTAGCGGCAGATTCAACTAATGATACACTAACTTTAGCAGCAGGGTCAAATGTAACATTAACAACAGACGCTTCTAGCGATACCGTTACTATAGCGGCATCAGCAGGCGCAAATACTATAGATGTTAATGAATATACAGGTAATGGATCAACGGCTGCTTATACTTTAAATACTAGTGCGTCAAGCGAAAATGAATTACTTGTATATATGGATGGTGTTTACCAGCATCACAATACGTATTCTGTTTCAGGAACAACGCTAACGTTTGACACTAATGTTCCTAATGGATCTAAAGTTGAGGCCTTCCACATGAGAAGCGTTAACTTGTCAAATGTTGTAACAAGCGCAGTAGCGGGTGAGGGTATAGATGTTTCAGCATCAACAGGCGCTGTAACTATTTCGGCAGAAGACGCAACAACATCAAATAAAGGTATTGCATCATTTAGCTCAGATAATTTTGCTGTATCTTCCGGAGCGGTTACAATAAAAGACGGAGGTATTGTAACAGCAGAGCTAGCGGCAGACGCGGTTACTGGAGATAAGATAGCAGACGATGCAATCAATTCAGAACATTATACAGACGGTAGTATTGATAATGCGCACATAGCTGATAATCAAATAAGTTATGAAAAAATAGACGATGAATTTTCTACGGTCGATACTTTAAGCGCAGGTGCAACGGTTGCAGTTGATTTTGACGCAGCACAAGTATTTACGTTAACACCAAATCAAAACACAACATTAAATATAACAAACCCTAAAATTGGTATTACTAAAACAATAATAATGACAGGGGCAGGAAGCAGTTATACTTTAGCTTTTCAAGTAGGAGGATCATCAGGTACATTTAATAAAATAGCTGGCGATTATGATGACACTTCAAGTAAAAAGAATTTTATTCAAATTACATGTGTAGCTGCTACAGAATTCTGGTATAGTATAAGTCAAATAGCAAGTTAATATGTTTGGACAAGGTATAAATTTTGGTTTATTAGCAGCAGTAGAAGTAGTTGTAGATTTCCTCGTAGTAGCAGGTGCAGGAGCAGGGGGTGGATCTTACGGTGGAGGAGGAGGTGCAGGTGGTTTACGCACATCATACGGATCTTCCAGTGGCGGTGGATCAAGTAATGAAGCACAAATAACATTAGCAGATACAACGTATACATTCACAGTAGGCGCAGGTGGTACTGGTGTTATAGGAACAGTTAAAGGAAATGATGGTAACGATTCATCTATAGCAGCTTCAGGCTTAACTACAATCACATCTGTAGGAGGTGGAGGTGGAGGTACTGCTGGAGGTGGAGCAAATTATAATACATCATTTGTTGTCGGTCAAGACGGTGGTTCAGGTGGTGGAGGTGGAACTTTAGCACAAGCTAGTCCATATACAGTAGCAGGGGGAGCAGGAACAGCAAATCAAGGTTATGGTGGTGGTACAGGAGGTTTAGGTTCTTTCAACGGCACAACAGGTGCAGGTGCAGGTGGAGGTGCGAGTGCAGTAGGTGGTAATGGTAAAACAACAGGTTATAGGCTTGGTGGTGATGGGGGTGCAGGTCTTGCAGTTTCAATAACTGGAAGTTCAACATCATACGCAGGTGGTGGGGGAGCAGGTAGTGAAGGATCACCTGGAGGTTCAGGTGGTACAGGGGGTGGCGCTAGTGGTGGTGTAGCTAGTTCAACATCTGCTAGTAGCGGAACTGCTAACACTGGTGGAGGCGGAGGTGGTAACGGAAATAATTCAACACTTAGTTCAGGTGCAGGTGGATCAGGTGTTATTGTATTTAGATTACCTACATCAGCATATACAACAGGTTATACTACTGGTTTTCCTACAGTTACAACTAGCGGAACAGATACAATATTAAAATATACAGGCTCAGGAACATATGTTCATAATGCAACAGCACCAAATTTTATGTACTATTTAGTTTTAGCAGGTGGTGCTTCTGGAGCTTCTAATGGTGGAGGCGGAGGAGCAGGAGGACTTAGAACATCTTATGGAGCACAAGGATCAGGAGGTGGAAGTGCATTAGAAAGTGCAATTACATTATCCAATGGAACCTATACTATTACAGTAGGTGGAGGTGGTGCAGGATTAAATAACTCAACTGATTATCAAGATAGAGGTAATGCAGGTTCAAACAGCACAATTACAGGTAACGCTTCTGTAAGTACTAATGGGGGTGGTGCTCCAGGTTCTAATGATTTAACAGCATCGTCGGGCGGTGGTTGTGGTGGTGGACAAGGTGCGCACCCAAGCTCAGCAAGATCTGCACAAGCAGGAACGACTGGAGAAGGTTATGCAGGAGGTGCAACCCCCTCAACTGGACATCCATATCGTGGCGGTGGTGGTGGAGGAACTGGACAAGCAGGTTTTTCTAATAATGCAGGCAGCGACACAAGTAACGGTGGTGATGGATTAGCAGTGAGTATAACTGGATCTTCTGTTAATTATGGAGCAGGAGGTGGTGGTACTGGAGGTACTGGTTCAGGTTATACAGGCGCAGGTGGTACTGGTGGCGCAGGTGGTGGCGGTAACGGAGGTGCTTATAATGGAAGCGGTACTGCAGGAACAGTAAACACAGGAAGTGGTGGTGGTGCTACTGGTGATGCAGGTAGTCTTACGTCAGGAGCAGGAGGTTCTGGAATAGTAATATTAAGAATGGCAACATCAAATTATTCTGGATCAGTAAGCGGGAGCCCAACAGTAACCACAAGTGGAAGCGATACAATAATAAAATTTACAGGAAGCGGTAGCTATACTCATAGTTAATAATTAAAATAAATAAAATGGCACATTTTGCAGAAATAAATGAAAATAATATAGTAAAGCAAGTAATTGTAATACATAACAATGTTTTACTTGAATCAGACAATACTGAGTCTGAAATTAAAGGTATAGATTTTTGTGAATCATTATATGGACACAGAAATTGGGTACAAACATCCTATAATGGAAATATGAGATATAATTATGCGGGTATAGGCTACACTTGGGATCCTGAAAATAATGCGTTTTATGCACCACAGCCATTTGCTAGTTGGTCATTAAATGAAAATTATAAGTGGGAAGCACCTGAACCTTATCCTGAAGATGCTTCAGCTGAAAAAAGATATGAGTGGGACGAAGATAATCTTACTTGGAAAGTAGTTGAAATAACAGTATAAATAATTAATAAATGGCAACAACTAAAGTAACAACTAACGTAATTGCAGACGATGCAGTAACACAAGCAAAAATAGCAGACGACGCTATCGGCGCGGATCAACTAGCAGCTAGCGCCGTAGTAACGGCATCTATGGTTGATGACGCAGTAACAGCAGCAAAACTAGCTTCGGATGCTGTAGTAACTGCTTCAATAGTGAATGACGCTGTAACTAGCGATAAACTAGGAGCTGAATACACGAGTGCGGAAGCTGTATCAAGCTCAGCTACCATAACACTGGATACAGACGCTTATGACGTATTTACTTGGACAGTGGGGCATACAGCTAACATAGACTTCACAAACGTTTTAGTAGGAAAGGT
>CEUO01092323.1_pt1 | contig 12822 bp, 6 predicted proteins | sample 531391 | NCBI WGS metagenome assembly CEUO01 (sample SAMEA2622799, study PRJEB7988) | marine metagenome | isolation source: saline water (ENVO:00002010), including
CTGTTTCAGTTGGTTCATGCGCTGTAATAGCAAACTTTCCTGTGTCCATAAAAAATGGAACATCTTGTCTTATAGATACTAAACGATTCTCGTCTATGCTATCTGAAGACATAACTTTTGCTCTTTGGCTATCTCTTCTAAGTTTCTGAACCATTTCTGTTTCACTTGTTGGCTCTGGAACCTCTGTATAAGGAGTTATTCTTGTCTTCTCATTTTGGTAAATAATTTGCTCTAGCTTTCTAATAGCTTCTTTGTTTTCTGTTCTACCAACCTCGTCCAGACCTGATGCCGCACGAGCTATAATCGCATCCTGTAACTCTGGTACCTTCTCAATTGCTTCTCTTTCTTCCTTGGTCATAGGAGCACTTCTACTAAACTGATACCTTATGTCAGCATTATCTTTTGAGTATGTACCCATGTTACCGGAGGCAGACTTTAATTGAGTCGGGTTATATACAGCCAGATTTTTTCTGCCTGCTTCTTTTACATAGTAAGTATCAAAGCCTTGTCTTTTAATTTCTTCTTGCACAATTGGATTTTCTATAATCTCCCAACTACCTTTTTCAATTGCTTCTCCAAACGTTGTTTCAAAAAAATCTCTAGAGCCCATCTGAGGTTCTTTGCTCATTTCTTCATTTACAAGTTTGTTTATTGCACTTTGTATTTTGTCAACATTTTCTGGATTCTCATAGTCAAATGGATTTTTTGCACTTACATACAGAGGCATAACATTCATGTTTGATGGTAGAAACTCTGCTAATATGGAATAAAATAGTTGCTCCCCTTCCATATTTAGTCCCGAAAATTTAACTTCTATGTAATCTCCTAATTTAAGGATAGGTTTATCTTCTCCTTCTTCAATAAATTTAAAATAACGTTGAATTAAATTAGATTTTCTTATTTTAGTTTTAATTATGGGTTGTGAGTTAAATTTTTCCACAAACATGGATATTGCATTTTCTATATCTGCTTGATTTATAAATTTCTCAGCATTTTCCACCATATAGTTTTGAGACAATGAAGCAAAGTCCTCTGCAAACTTTGGGTCTTCAGTTACAAATACGCTTTTTGCTTGCTTAGGTTTAAACGTAGAAAAATTAGCACTCGTGCCATGGTACATTACCTTGGGCGAGCCGTCCGGGTTTACAATTTTAGAGTCGCCGAACCATTGTTTAAACGGCTCTGTTTCTACCGGGGCGAACTGAAATCTTACTCCTCTTTCTGTGGGTCGTTTAAGCTTTGCTTGTTTTGATTCAACTGCTGACCTTGCAATTTCGGTAAACTCTGAGAAAACATCATCAAGTCGCTCTCGAATATCTTGTCTTGAGGGTCTGCTTTCTTGAAGCCTGCTGATAATAACATCTCTATCTCTTTGTCCTGCATGATTATAACTCCCTCCTCTGTCAAAATTAGGGTCATCTACGTTATACGTAGATTTAAATCCAAAAATCTCTGGTCTTCCAAAAACTTGGTCTTGAATAGAATTATAGAAGTCCAACATTTTTGTAGCGAATGTTATATCGCTTCCAGCCATTTGACCTTGTATATCTCCAAAGTTTATCACTGCCAATTGATTGGGTCTAGTTAAAGTAAATCCTATATCTGAGCCTGTAGCTTGTTTTAATTTTTCTGCAAATTGATTTGCTGAGTATCCCGGAGCCCCATCTACGTTTTCTTTTAAATTAAACACAAATCCAAGGGCATCTCTATCTCCTATATTGACAACGGGACGTAGGAATGGAACTGCGTCTTGTTTAAACACATATGCCATTGCACGGGAAAAATCTTCCGCGTCTCTAGTTGCTTGGTCTTTGTCTTTGTCGTTCTTAATTCTAATAATAAAATTAGGATTGATTGCCCCCTCATAAAGACCCTGACCTATATCAACTCTTAAGTCACTCTCTATACCTAATATATCTTTAATTCTTTCTACTGTAGGAAGTAAACTTTCATTTAGTTTCTTCTTCTCGCTTATAGAAAGATTGTAAAGTTGTTCGTATAAAGGTCTGTTAAATAAAGGTCCAAATTTATTTACTTTAAGTTTTGTTGATGGGAATATCTCTCCTGTTACAGCTTCTGTTCTGGCTAATAATTCGTTAGTAGGCTCTTTAAACTTTTCGCTAACAATTAAGTTGTCATTAGCTAGGATAGTTCCATAGTCCACTAAGGCTCTTTCCATAGCTATGCGAAGTTTTTCTTTTCTGCTTTTATTTTTGTGATATCCCTTTTCTATAAACTCTTTAAATATAGAATATGTTTTTTGTCTAACCCATGTTGCCGCCTGTATCTTGCGAGGAGGCAAACCTGTTAAATCAGATTGTAAGTCAACCAAACCTTCAGCTAAATCAAATTCAGCAGATGAAGGAGCGTCTTTATCAAACAACATTCTAGCCATATGAAGGTCTATGGTAGAGTCTTTTCCTCGTACCTCTTCAACCGCTTCCATAAAGTTTCTATAAAATGTGTTTGTTTTACGTCCACCAAATGGAAGTCCGTAATCTAAGAAGTCCTGTATAGCTTTATTTTGGGCTTTAGTTTTTACCCTTACAGGTTCTCCTTTAGCCCATTGATTCCAAGCTTTTACAGCGGCTCCCACGTTGTCTACAACTTCTGCTTGAGGGGAAGTCATAGCCAACACTTGGAAAAACTTATCTGTTAACACAGGGTCATTATCAAATGCTTTTAACACTTCTTTAGCTGAGTTTTCGTACCAATCTTTTCCTTTTATGCCTTGATTTAAAAACTTCTGTAACTTAGCTGAGGCTTTTTGAACTTTCTGTAGAGTGAACTTAGAATCGTCTTTTGATATTCTCTTGTTTACTCTCTCTACAAGCTCGTTTAAACGCTCTACAATTTGCTCATCCGTTAATACCTTTGGATTCTTATCTTTTTCTAACTGGAAGAATGCTTGTTCTGATGCTGACTCTGGGTCTCTTATTGACTCTGCAAATTCACCTCTAACAATACCGCTGAATATCTGGTCTGAAGATGTAAATCCAATACCATTGAAAGCATTTTTTATAGCTTCAAAGAAAGACTTTAATCTTTCTACAATACTTCTAATACCTCCAAATGGTTTTTGTCCGCCTTTATCCCCTTCAAATAAAACTCTGTCATACTCGGCAAAAGCTTCTGCTATGGCTTCTTCTCTTATAGCATCTGTGTCATCGCCGTACTCGCGTTTATATCGTTCTATCTGACCTTTGGATAAGTATTTGTCTATCCAAACTTCATCAGCTTTTTTCGTTAAAGCTTTCCATTGGCTATCTGTAAATGCTCCAAACTCTTTTAAAGCATGAATAACTTCGTGCTTCATGGTTTGCATAGGATTAGGGGCAGTTAAAGCAATATGGATAATTCTTTTTGCATAAGCTCCGTTTATTCCCTCTGCTAAGAAGTTGCCGTCTAGCTGATTCATTATATTAACAGCTACTTTTTCTAATCCGACTTTCTTTAAAACTTTTTCTAACTTGGTTTTTATTTCAGCTTTTTGTTTTTCATTAAGATTAACTGCATTTCTAACGTCTTCCTTAGTTTCTAAATCAAGACCGGTTCTTCTGTTAATCTCTTCTCTGGACGCTCTCTCTAGTTCGCCTTCTTTGTTAAGGTTATCTAGGTCTATGTTTTTTTGTAACTCAAGATTATCTTGGTTTCTCAGGGCGTACTGTTCTGCCTGTTCTTTTGTCTCAAATGGGCCTTCTAGCTGACCATCAGGTCTGCGTACACCAAACCCCTGCCTTACATTTCTTCTTTTCTTAGCAGTTGAGGTTATCTTTGTACTACGTTTTAACTTTTCTAAATCTTTAGATTTGTCATCAATCTCTTTTCTAAGTCTAGCTATCTCATCTTTGACCTTCAGTTGTTGTTCGCTTGCATCTGGTCTGACTTCGTCCTCTGTAAGAACGTCTTGATTGAGGAGTGAAGCTTTCTTGGACTCAATCGTTTTGTTTTTATCTTCAATTTCTTTTGCGATTCGTTTTGCTTTTCTAGCCCTTGTATCATTAACTTGTGCCTCGTATTTCTGTGCTTCTTCAAAAGTCTTAAACTTCTTACCGCCTTTAAGTTTTTTACCTTCTACAGTTACTTCAAAATCCGTCGGTGCTTCTTCTCCAATCTTTGCTCCCTCTACCCTTTGTCCTTCTGGAAAATCTACTGGCTCAATGGTTGAACCATCAGGCAGGTCACTAGGGACTTCGTTGGAAAAGTTAAATGATGTTTTTAATACTTCCCTTACTTGTGCTTTAGGGTCATTTTTAGCCGCTTTTTCTGCTTGCTTTCTTGTATCAAACTGTGTTGTTTGAGTTCCTTTTTTAAGAGTTCTTACAACCTCAAATGCAGGCTTAGTTCTTTCCTGTAAATCTCCTCTTTCTCTGGCTGTTCTTAATATTGATTCAGCATCTGCATCGTTCTCTAGTTTTGTAAAATCTTTAATCTCTTTTATTGCTTCTTCTTTGCTAATGCTGTTTTTGTTATTCAATCTCAATATGTTTCTAAGACCGTTTAAACCTTGTTCATACTGTTTATCTGAGAATCTGGTAGCGTTTGTGCTAAATACAGCTCCCGGATTATTGCCAACATTTTGTAAAGCTTCAAATATAGCAATACGTTTTATGTTTGTTATCCCTCTGCCCTCTATAGGTTCTCCTCTAGCAAACACATCAGAGCCTATTGTTCTTCTAATTAGACTGTTAAATACATCTCCTCCAGCGGTTATACCCATTTCATCTGCTAGATTCTCTATCTGCTCAAATGAAATCTTTCTATTTAAATCTATATTTTTTTCTTGTAGTTTTGCCGCTATTATTTTGTCTAGTTCTGTGTCGTATTGCTCTGGTTCTAGGGCTTCAAATACATCTTCCATAGAGTAAGAAGAAATGTTTGGTCTTCCTAACTCTCTTCTCTTTTTGTTTATTTGATTTTTTGTTTGATTGTCTAAACCATCTGCGTTTACATTCCCTAAGAAGTTTTGAACAGGGTTTTCCTCTTCTACGTCTTGTACAAATACAGGGTCACCATATACATCTTCTGGTTTAGGTTGATATCCAAGTTGCAAAGGTTCGTCTTTTGTGATGTCCTCTTCAACTCTTTCTGCTTTTTCTGCGACCTCTGCTTTGTCTCTGGCTAATTGTTGACGAACTTTATTAGCATCTGTTCTAGCTGTAGCCTTTTGATAAACACTACCAGCACCACCAAGTGGTCCTCCAACAAGGGCGGCACCATATAGTGAGTCCATATACTCTGACATTGCTTCGTCATCAAGAAGGTTTAAACCTAAGTTGTTACGAGAAAGCATGGCTTGGGCAACTTCAGTTGCTCCCTCTGCGCCAGCTCCTTTTAACAGTCCTTTAAAAGCCTCTGAGGTTAGTCTGTTTTTTGCTATACCTTCTAGTCTCTTTAACTCTTTAGCTTTATCTTTTACTTCAAAAAGTTTTTTTGCTTCTGGTCCTAAAATGTCTGCAAATATTTTTCTTCCAAATTTAGGAATTAATAAAGCAAATTCTGAACCTGCTTGAGCCAAAGCTGTTGCGTAAGCTGGGTCAAAATCTAAAGGCTGTCCTTTTTCTAGTTTTTGCTGTGCTTCTCTTTCTGCTTCTGCTCCAAGATTTAAGAAAAATGAAGGTGTAAGCAATCCGGCTGTGCCTAATAAAAGAGCTGTTTTAGGGCCAAAATATCTACCTTTTTTAATACCTGCTAGGGCTCCAGCTATACTTCTTCCTGCAATAGCTCCGAGTCCAGTTGATGCTAAAAATGGAATTTGCTCTTGTGTAGCCGGTATTATTTGTGACCCTACCTCACCTAAAGCAGGGAAAAGTCCTTTTTTTTCAAATACATCTTTTACTTTTGAAAAGTCTGCTCCGCCTGTATACCTAGCCCCTATGTCTTGTTGTTCTAGTAATGCTCTTCTAGCTATTTCTGGTCTAGCAGATTCTGGGCTGACCAAAGCTTCAAGACCAGTTCCTACTGTTGTTCCAAAAGACTTTAAGCCTTTGGTAAAAGGAGCTTCTTCTGGGGCTGGAAATTCTTGAGGTAGATTTCTTCTAAGAAGCATCAAAGCTTCTTGTTGACTCAAATTATCAGGGATTTCTGTAGCAACAAATCCAGATGGTAATGTTAAGCTATATGGCATACTATGGCGTTGTTATTGTTGGGGCCAATGGGTCTTTAACTATGCTTCCAAAAGTACCTGTTCTAGGTGCGTCAGTAATAGGCGCCGACAAACCTTGGTTTCTAAGTAAAGCTTTTTGGTAAGCCTCATTTAAAAGTCTTTCTTCTTCAGCTATATATCTAGGGTCAGAGGGTACTAAATTCATTTTATTTGCATATATAGCCATCTTTACTCTAACATTTTTTTGTATCTCAGCTTTTTCAGCCGAAGAAAGTTTCGTAGCAGAACTTGACCTTAAATTGGGGTCACTTCTTCTATAAAAATCTGCTTTCTGTAAAGTGTATTCTATATCGGCTCCTGTTTTAGCTATCTCAAGATTAGTGTTGATATCTTCGGCAAACAAAGCTTTTGCTGTTGTGGATTTTCTCAACGACCTTTCTTCAAGCATTTCTGCTTTTTGTAGATTCTTTAATCCAGCCTCTTCTGCTCCTCTGCTGTAATTATTTTCTGATTCAGCGTAAGCAATCTTAGACTGTAGTAAATCCTTCTTAGAATCTATAATATCTTCTCTGCCTTCTTTATAAGCTTTTTGGAAACCCTCTAGCCCTTTTCCTAACCATTGTAAGTTCTGGCCTCCGGGCGATTGCAATATAGCCGCGCCAGCTTGTATTAAAGCATCGTTCAAATTATCAAATTTTAGTTTTTTGATTCTTTCTTCTTCTTTTTTAATTTCATCTTTTAAGAATCTCAAAGGATTTTTTATTTCTTTTTTGTATTTATCAACACCCTCTTGATATATTTCGTCTCCTGTTTTACCTTTATTTATAATGTTTAAAATATCTTTGTTTGCTTGTTTAATTCCAGCAAGCTGGTCTGTAAACGAAGTATCTAAAGTGCTCATCTTTTTAAGGTATGACTGTTTTTGTTTTTGCATTCCAGTTCTCTGGTCTATGTCACTCCCTACATTTCCCTCTTTTTCTTCCGTTGACGCAGGGTCGTAAGGGTCAAAGCCTAATTTTTCCGCATTTTTTTGTAAATTAAAAGTTGGGAATCCTTTTTGTTCTGGAGTTAGACCTTGTCTTATTAGAGCATCTTGTATCATTTTTTGATTTCTTGGGTCGCTTGCAACTCTTTTTCTCATTGCTTCTCTTGACTTTGAGTATTCATCAAATGTTCTTTGTTTACCAGCCTCATCTTTAAATGTTGCTGTTCCAACTCCTTTTATACCTTCTTCTTCCTTTCCTTGTATTCTTTTTAATCTTTCTGCCAAACTTTCTTGTGCCTCTTTTATTTCTTTAGGGTCGGTAGAGAAAATTTCAGTGGTTTTATCCATGAGCGTCCCCGGTGCCTCTAAAAGACCTCGTCCAAAGATTTTGCCTGCCTCAATAACCTCCTCTCCTTTCGGTCCTATAAATTCTTGAAACTGAGACTTAACAGGAGGTTGAAACTCTTCTAATTCGTTTTGTCTACCCGCTCCAATTATATCTATCCCTAATGAGCCGTCTTTATATATTTTTGGGCCGTTAGGAACCTGTATGTATTCTCTTCCGTCAGTATCGTCTATTAGTATCTGTTCACCCTTCATAAGTAATTCATTAAACACAGCTCCGCCATTATCAAAAGCAACTAACCCACCCTCAGCCATCTGCTGTGGTTGTGGTCTTGGGGGCATAGGCATTTGTTGAGGAGGTCCGGCCATCGCTACATCTTGTGCGGCAAGACTTTGCATGGCTTGTGGAATAGCGTTTAAACCCATTACATCTTCTGCAACTGTTGTACCGGGCTCTTGCTTCGCAACATTGTCACGCATTCTTTTTCTTCTTGTTAACTCAGAAATTACAAGATAAGCCGGATATGCTCCGGTGGGATTTGTAACTTCGTTCTGTAAAAATGAGTCAGGTACGTCTTTAAGTTGCTCTGATAATTGTACTAAATTCATTATGGCTGTCCTTGTAAACTTCTATAAAGCCCATAAGCTGGTAACCCAGTTCCAACAATCTGTTGTAAAGCTGTCTGAGGAGCCTGATATAAAGCTTCTCCTCCTCTGATATTTCCTGTACCTCTAAGAATATCTGACATAAATTGTAATCTTTTGTATGGGTCTTTTTGTCTTGCCTGAAACTGTTGTTGTAAGAAATCAAGCTGTCTTTGGTCTTCAATCTGCTTTTGTTTGGCAATAGCGTCTTGAAGTTTTAATTGTCCCATTTCAGTGGCGGCCTCAGCCTTACCTATATCTGCCGCTGTAGCACCGGCTAGTCTTAATTGCTCCAGTCCCTTAAGACCAAGGCCCGCTCCGAATTGTCTTGATTGTTCTTGTGCTCTTTGTGTTTCTAAGAATCTCATTTGATTAGCTAACGCGGCTTCTTGCGCTTGCCTTGCTCTTAGTTCTTGTACACCTAATTGAGCCGCTCTGTCACGTTCAAATTGAGCCTGAGCCTGCTCAAAGGCTTTTTGTCTTCCGGTAGCTTCTATATCACCTAGTTGTTGACCTAAAGCTTTTTCTCTTTCTGCTTGAAGTAAAGCTTGCCTTGCTCCTCCGAGCGTTCCTCTTCTTGCCGCTCCCAGATTTGCTCCCAACTGGGCTTTTTGGGCATCTTCTATTGCTCTTCTTTTTTGTACATCCAAAACCCTTTGCATATAAGGACTTTCATAAGCCTGTGCCTCTGCCGCACTAAACTGTCTTACAGGGTCTAATTGTGGCCCCCTGACCCTTTCCATACCGAAAGCAAAAGGATTGTACTGAGAAGCCTGTAAAGCCCTCTGACCAGACGCTTCTGCCATTTGCTGACCACTTAAAAATCCTCTAGGTAGTTGTAACCCAGCGGCTCTTTCTCTTACTTCTCTTTGTCTTACAGTAGGGTCCGCAAACGCTTGACCCTGATACTGGGGAGTTGGAGTCATAGTTAAGGCTTCTGTTCTTCCCAGAAGACTCTCCATGTATGGCTTCGCATACTCCGGTATGGTTGTTTGACTTACGCTACTTGGGGCACTGCCACCGCCTTTACCCATAACAAATCCTTATTCTAGTGGTAATTGAAACGTATCCCAAAGAAATTCATGTCCATGACCCTTTAATGCTTTTGCCCAGCCTCTTCTACCTGTGGCTTCTAAACCGTCACATTTCATATCTATAGCAAAGTTTTTCAGCATTACAATCATTTCATCTTTCCACGTATCTAACTCTTTACCTCCGCAAAAAGCCATACATAAAAATTTCTTTTTGGGATAAACCAAAATATGTGTAACAACGGCACCTTTTATCTCTTTATCATCAAATGCGACCCAAAGGTGATGGTCATATTTGTGCAATGCAAGATATAAATCTTCTATCTCATATCTTCCATTTGTATATTCTAAAGCATTCTGCAAATATCCTTTTATCTCTTTCCAACAAGTATTTATATACTCTGTAGGAACATGGGAGATTTGTATCATGCTGGCATTAATGCGGCAGGGTCAACCTCCGGTGCCTGCATTTTTCTACCTGTCCTTTCTGTTCTAACTCTATCCATCATTCCGTGTAATCTTTTAGCTCCGGCGTCAGATGAACCGTTACCTATTCCTGATACGACATCAGCGGGTATTACAAACTCACCGTCTGATAATCTTGCCTCCATTTTACCATCAATATTAGCTCTTATCGAGTCGCTCATACCATCTCCTCGACCTGATAAAAGTCTTCCGCCTTGTTGCATTCTAACCTGACTAGCTAATCCGGGTATTACTCCTCCTGACCTAGCAGGGTATGGTTCTAAATCTGTAAACATTCCTGTTGATGGGTCATAGGAAGAAGGTCTAATCATGGATGGACCTCCGGGCATTGTGTAATCCATTTCTGTTTCCAGAGCTGGAGTTAATGCTGTAAGACCAGACATTGTTAAACTTCCAGCACCTCCAGCGGCTTGTAATGCTCTAGGGTCTCTTCCTATGGCGCCTAATCCTTCTTGAACAGAGGCAAATCTTTCAGCTCCTGTACCTAAATTGCCATATTGCGTAGCCGCTTGTTTAGCAAGGTCTGCTCCTTGTAAAGCAGGGCCTTGCATGGTAGTCGTAATAGGTTGTGTCTGTATTGCTGTTCCAATATTAGGTATAGGCGCTCCTCCTGCCGCTTGTCCGGCGGCTTGATATGAAGTAGCCGTTGTTGCTGGCGCACCTGAAGTCACTGCTTGTTGTCCAGCTTGCGCGGCAGATGCGGCCTGTCCTGCTTGACCTAAACTCTGTGATAGATTAGCGCCTCCAAAAGCTCCAAGTCCGGCTGTCAAGCCTTTACCTATATCTTTTGTGGCTATCGCTGTTCCAACTCCTGTAGCAAGACCAGCCTGAAGGGCTGTTAGTCCTAATCCTGTCTGTAATCCTGCTCCTAATAATGCTGGTAAAAAAGGTAACATTTCAAATCCTCACGATATTGTCACTGTAACTGAACCAATTCCAGAGATACTAGATACTCCCGTAGGATAAGTATCTCCGGGTAATAGTATCTTAACATCTCTTCCGTCTCTAAATAAACTAAAATTAGGCAGACCTGCCGTATCTTCCGGTAAGTCAGTAAGCACTAAACCCTCTAAATGTAGAGGATTCTCAGAATCTAATTGTCTAAAGTATATTTGAATAACTTTTAATAATTGTTCAAAATACTGCCTATCATACTCCTCCCTTGGTAAGGGTAAAGCTGGAGCACGAAATGACCTCATTGCCATTAGCGTCTCCCATCTGGCTTGCCATCCAATCTTGGAGAACCCAATTTCCAAGTTGTTCCAATAGTATCGGACGTTATTTTAAAACCTATCTGTCTTGCTCTAGCCCTCAAAAATATTTGATTACTATATACTCCAACAGATGTTTCAATGACATTCTTATCTTGAATATCCCTGTGTACGCTTCCTGAAAAATCTCTAGGTCTTATTGTCATTTTAACACTGGGCTCACTTGCATTGGAACCAGTAAAGTCTAAATCAGGCAAAATTCTTTTGACTAAAGTAAATTTTTCTCCATCTGATATATCAAAGTCCGAACTTGTAATAAAAGATGTCATAGCCGAACCATCAGCATCCACTCCTCTTTCATGGTCATAGATTTTCTCTGACTCAACACTTTGAGGGAACTGTCTTAGAGTAGCGTCTAGCCAAGCAGACCTGTTTAAACTTCCGTAAAACCATAATCCATCTTTGTAGTTATATGTTATATACGAATCGTTAATGTTGCTATCAGCGGATGGATAAAACCACCATACTTCGTTGCGGGACTCTATTGTTCCTGCATAGACATATGACAAAGCATCAAAGTTAATATTGTCAAACACATGGTCTCTTAATGAACATGGCAAAGTATTAATACGTCCATCATAAATATAAAACTTATCTGTGCCCATCCAATACAAAACATTACTTGCTGATATAACGCTTCTTGGCCCAGCTATAGATACGTTGGACTCCAGTTCCTGTAGACCGAATACTTCAGATGTCCCTAAGAATTGTAAAGAGTGCACAGAGGCATCCGTAAATACCAATATTTCTTGTCTTGTTTTTGCGGCAGTTACAATTCTTGTGCCACTACTTACTTTTAAAAACCCAGCGCTATTCGTTATCTCTGGTCTAAAGTTTTCAGGCTCATCTTGATTTGAGAATCTTATAAGCAAGGGGTCAAATGTCCCCGTGTCTTCAGCTTGCACAGTAGCGTCATAAGGTGTTGCTCCAAAAGCTAACAAATGTCTATCTGTCTGAGATACAAATATCTGCCCCACCTCTGCTGGGATATTTTTTGCATTTGACCTTGTTGACATTTTTACTGCTCTTGTGCCTAACACTGCCGTAGGGTCTGTGGCAGAGCCTCTTTCCCAATAATATATCTTCCCTTTCCCGTCGGTGTTTACATTCATAATTAAGTCATTGTCAAAATTATCAAAAAACCAAACTGTCAAAGGTAGTATCACTGGTTGTAAAGAGCCTGAACCCCAGCCAAGTCTGCCCCATGTTCCTGTGTCCCACCCGTAACCAAAAACCAATGTTCCATTTCCAACAGGTATTTCATAGGTTCCTGTCGCACTAGAACCGCCGTTTCCAGTATCTGATGCGCTTGCAGTAGCAGTGGCACTAATTTGATAATTGTTTGAATCTATTACGCTGTCTATCTCATAGTTTTGATTTAAGACATCTGCTGTTATATTTCCTCCTAGAGAAGAAGCCCCGGCAAAGGTAACAAAATCTCCTGTGTTGGTTCCGTGAGCTGTAGCATTAATAACTACTTCGGTAGAGCCAGCAGAAGCTGAGAACGTATTAATAGTCATTGTTGCAGAAGGAGTATCTCTCAATGGGGTGATGTCATTAAAGTTTGTTCCTACTTCTAAATAAACCTTTTGATTTGTCCCCATTGCTAATATATTGTCACCGAAAGATGTAATCCATCCGAACATCCCTCTACAAACACCTTGAATTTCAAACGGACTATACCTCTCCCATCCTCTTAATTTTTCAGGGTAACCATCTAAAAACCTAACCTTGTCGCATTCAAACCATCCGCCTTCGTTTGAATAATTAGTTACGTTCCTATTTATACCGGGTCTAAACTGTAGTTTTTGTAAAGCCATATTAATATGACCAGATTGTTGGTCTTGGTCTTTCTGATGAATTTTCTATGGTGTCTAGGTGCAAAAATCTACTTGCGCCCGACCCTTTTTGTGCGATTCCAATTCCTGTAAAACCTTTTTGCAAAGCTAAACT
>CEUO01078940.1_pt1 | contig 12819 bp, 20 predicted proteins | sample 531391 | NCBI WGS metagenome assembly CEUO01 (sample SAMEA2622799, study PRJEB7988) | marine metagenome | isolation source: saline water (ENVO:00002010), including
CTTCCCAGATGCCCCAACAAACTCCCAGCAGCCGTCAGCCGCCGAATTCTTCTCAACCTTCGCCCAGAACCTCTCCACCCTCCCACCCCAACCAGGGCTGTCCAAACAAGGCTTTTTGTTTGCCGCAACGCACTCGCTGCGTATGGTGGCGGAATGGCACAAGTCATTGAGGAAAATAAACTGGTCGATGCGCGGAGATGCATTGACGCAATCTTCCATCAGGAAGCTCGTCCCGGTCTGCGAACCTGGATGGATTGGAAAGCAAAAGGCATAATCCCCTTCGTCAAAGTCGGGCGCAGGGTCTTCTACAACGTCGAGGAGTGCAGGCAGGCCATTAACAAGTTCAGCCGCCAAAACCCTCTTCCCGATACCGCTCAGGCGTAAGCCCAAGGTGGCTTCAGGCATTTGCTTGAGCGGTTGCTTGAGCATTTGCTTGAAGCGGGCCCGGTTTCAGGGATTTTTTCAGACGGTAGGTGACCGGTTTTTGGTGGCTGGCGCTGCGGATCCGGACCCCCCTCCCCCCCTATAACTTCACACAACAATGGTAATGCGGATTCCAAGTCGCAACCCATTGTAGAGCAAGGTTTTACGCAGATTTGGGCTCATGTTGAGCTTGTGTAACTCGTTGACTGTCAACGCTTGTCGTTTCGGGAATTACAGCTAAATACAGCGGGATCACGCGCCTGGGGGCCGCCATACCATGTATTGTGGTCTAAAGGCTAATGTTGACTAAGTTACTCAACATGCTGCACCTAAGCCCGACCGATCCCACACTCCCCTTCTAAGGCGTCCTGAGCACGGCCTGGACTGGCAACCGCCTGAGAGCGCTCTGGGCCTTCTCTGGGGGCCCTGAGCGGCTTTGTGACAGTGTCTGCAACAATATGGTCATGGCTCGGTATGCCAAGCGTACTGACGAGAACCACAAGGCCATTGTGGACGAGCTGCGAGCGGCCTTGCCGGAAGCGTCTGTCTTTGACGCTAGCGGTGCTGGGCGAGGCTTCCCGGACTTGGTGGTAGGTTTCCGGGGGCGGAACTACTTGTTTGAGGTGAAGAACGGGGCCCAGGCTCCGAGCCGGCGGCGTTTAACGTCGGCCCAGGTGGGCATGCATAAGAGCTGGCAGGGTCAAGTGGCGGTTGTGATGAGCGCGGCAGAGATCTTGGCAGCGTTAGCGAGAGAGCGAGCAGAGTGATGAGCGAGGGGCAGAGCGCAGAGAAGCGGTTAAAGGGGAACCTGGTGGACGTTGGGCCGTGGATGCCTGCGATCCGGCGCCGGGCGCGGGTGGTTGTGATAGCGGAGCAGTTGAACGAGCTGGAAAAAGAGCTTGGGCGGATGGTTGTCTCCCCTGAGACGCGGGAGCGCGTCCGGGCGATGCGAGAGCTTGTAAGGGAGCTGTAGAGCTTTGTGACGACTGAATCGACACGTCGAGAGCATGAGTCGATCAGGCGGGGATGAATCGACTTCTAGAACGGGATTTCGTCTAGCTCTTTGGCTATGACGCTCTTAGGCGGGCGTGACTCTGCTTCCAGGTTGATGGCTTCATAGGACGGGGAACGCAGGGTCGGCTCAGAGAGATCCTGATGGACGTGAGGCTTGATTCTCCAGGCGACGAGGTCGGTGTAGACACGGCCTTTATGCTCATTGCCCCGGAGGTCAAAGCTGACGGTGACTCCATCGCCTTCCTTGAGGTTTTGAGTGAGTTCCGTCTTTTCCTTCATGAGCACAAGTCGGACGAGTTGCGGGAACTTCCCTTCTGTCTCGACAACGATTTCGCGTTTAGTGAATCCGGACGCGAAACTTTGAATCCCGCCGATGCTTTTGAGTTTACCCATCACGTCGTAAGCCATGGGGCAATGGTAGCGGAACTACGGCGTGCGTAGTAAACACGATGGTATTAGGCCTGCTATTCAAAAACCGTTCAGATTGTTTCAAAACCGTTCAGAACGTTTCACTGGTAAAAGAGCTGAAATCTGAGTGGTTGTTAGAGCTTGTCAGGTTAGTTAGAATCCTGCGGAGCAAGAGAAAAGGAAGGCGGCTCTGCCGCGTTACTCTTTGTAGCTTACCGCTCGCTTCGCTCACTAGCAGCGTATCGCTTCGCGCTACTCGCTGGTGGTATTTTTAGAGGTACATGTAGAGAGTTAAGGTTGATGAGCTAGGGTAGATGAGTACGAACACTGCGTACTGCTTGGTTGCCGGGGGTCTTAAGGACAGGTCTGCCTAGATGCCTGCAGCGGGGCTTGGACAGCGCGTGATTAGATGGCGCTGATGAAGAAACTACTCGTATGGGCCTCAGTCGTCGCAGCGGCTGGCGTTGTCCTGACTATGACAAGTTGCGCTGGCCTCAAGGTCAGCCTGGAGACTGAACTCGACGCGAACACCGGCAGCCTGCTCAACCTTTTGCAGTAATGGCAAAGAAACCTTTAAAGAGCAAAACGATCTGGCTGGGATTGCTTACCTCAGTCGTTTCCGTAGTCGCGGCAAAATTCCCGGACTTGGCGTCGTTCATTGACGACAACTGGAACGTGATTGGCGCCTGCCTGGGCGGCCTGATTATTGTTCTGCGCGGCTTGACGGGGCGGCCTCTGTCTCTCTCTGGATCGTAGCCTGCCCGTTTGTAAGGGCTCCCGTGAGCACTATCTGGGCTAAAACCTCTTCCACGTCGGCGAGCGATTCAAAACCTCTGGCCTTGATAACGACGGGCTCGCCGTCTTGAGAAGCCGTAATAGTTAATAGTGATTCGCGGTTATCGGCGGAAGCATCCATAACGAAGCAAGGTTAGGCCGTCGTAATGCATCTACAAAATCGATTAAACAGCACAATACATTGATTTGATTGATCGATTAGCAAGGTGCGTTTGCCATTGAAGTTCAGGGAAATAAGTCGGTTTCACTAAGAACAAATCTGTCAGAAAAAATCCACAAGAAACTTTCACGGTTTGTTGCCGACCGGCGCCTGTAACACAAATCGACACAATTTGTTAAGATGGCAGAAACGAAGACGAGATGGATCCCTCAATTCTGTCGCTCCTAGAGCATGGAGGCCTGATTGCTGCCCTCGTGGTGGCCGTGGCTTTCTTAAACAAGCGCAACGACGCGCTAACCCAAAAAGTGGAGCAGAATTACAACGCGCAGCTGGAGGACGTCAGGCGGCGGCTGTCTGACTGCGAAAGGGACCGGGAAAGCCTGCACTCCAAAATCGCCGACATTCTACAAGACAATGAGTGATTCTAATTTGAGAGAAGAATACGAGAGTTGGCTTGCTGCATTGCGGCTGCGCCATTTCCAACCTCGGGAGGTGACAAACTACGCCAACGCAAGCCGCAATGGCGTCCAGAACAGCCTGCCTGGCCGAGAGTTGTGGCAAAACCTTCCCCCTGTCTTGTGGGTTTTAGATCAGCTCCGGGAAAGCATCGATTTGCCCATCAGGCTGACATCTATCTACCGGAGCCCGGAATATAACCACAAAGGCGTCAAGGGCAGCCCCAGGAGCTTTCACATGCGTAACTGCGCCGTAGACTTCCAAATCGACGGCATGAGCCCGCAACAGGCGTTTAACAGGCTGAACAAGATGCGTCACGCCGGCTGCTTTACCGGAGGCCTGGGCGCCTACTCAACCTTCTGCCACATCGACGCCGGCCTGCGCGGTCGCAATGCGACTTGGTAGGCTAACATAACTACATGGCCCTCGGACTTTACAACGGCATCGCTGGCACTGGCGATCCCCACTCGCAGCCGTTGCTGTCGCAGCTCAATATCACGCCTAGAATTGCAGCGTCCATGACGCGAAAGCTGGTGAGCAGCTACTCTGGTGACTTCTACGCCACATCCGGCTCGGACGTAACAATTGTCTACGATCAGTCGGGCAACGGAACTAACCTGACCAACGACAGTACCACAAACGCTACCCTGTCCGGCTCAGGTGACTCAGCGCGAGCTGTGTTCGCATCGACTGGCTACACGGGGCTCACGACAAGCACTCAGGGCAGCGCGTTTGACGCAGGCACCTACGACATATTCATTGTTTTTGACCCGATTTCAACAAACAGGCAGATGCTCTTTTCGCGTGGGAGCACAGGGAATGACCGCATTGCCTTGGAAAGCGGAAAATCCAGCGATGTGTTTTCTGGCGTTACAAGGGGAGATGTCCGGGTCAACGACAGTGTTCTTTCCCCTCAAACGCGCGGGGCACTTTATACCGCTGCCCTTGCAAGCGGCGTCAACGTAATTAGTGTTGAGGACCTGGACCTCAACACAATGGACAGCGTCGTGATGCTCGGAGTCAGGAACACGGTCTGGAGGGCAGAAGGATCGTTTGCGGAATTCATTGTCACGCCCTCGTTGAGCGATGCCCAGCACAGTGCCATCGTTGCCGATATTCGGGCTTTCTACGCCTGACGCTTCCGGGCCTTGGCCTTGACCTTGGGCGTCACCTTTACGGCGCCGTCTGCGATTGCGTAAATTAGCGCCCGCCAGGATGGCTTCCCGGCTGCAGGCCCGCGCTGTGCGTGACACTTCAAGCGGGCCGCCAACTTGTCCAGCTCCTCCCTCCTTTCGGAAGTCAGCTCTAAGCTCTCCCTCTTCATCGAGGTGATAGTGCCAAATCTTGGCACCGGGTCAATCAGTTGCGCTAGGGCTAGAATCTCGACTCAGCCTGGGCAAGATCGGCAAAGGAGGCCGGGGTTGCATCCGGAGTGACGGAGTATTCTTCCGTGTCGTCTACGTAGATCACATCGTCGTTGTCATACCACCGATCCTTCCCGTCCACGGTGACTCGGGAGTAGCGGTCGATCACGCTCTGGCTTTCAAAGGTCAGCGCAAAGTCTAGCGCATCTTCTTCGCTCTCAAATTCATACCACTCGTTAAACGGAGATGATCCGCTGGTGACAGAGTGGTAGAAGTGGTCATCGTTTTCTTTGAACCAGGCTGGCTGGCTTTCCTGCTGCTTGTAGTTAAGTAGGCTCATTGGTTTCTTTTTTTGTGGTTTAGAAAAGGATTTCGTTGGCGTCGAGATAATCCAGATTCCGGGGTGACGGCTTCACTCCCGGCCACCGGATGTCGTAGACGCGCTCTCCTGGATCCCGGCTCACCAGCCAGGTAACGTAGGCCACAAGCTGGCAGGGCCTAAGATCGGGGATGAACAGCGTGATGTCTTGGGGTTCACTCATCTTAATGATTGGAAAAGATCCAGCATTCTCCTTTGTGGTGAACCGCCGTAAACTTATGGCGCAAATAGCCATTCCAGGTCGCTTGCCAATCGATCACAAGGTAGCAGGGAACCTCAACGTCGGCAGCGTGCTGCTCTGCGAAATCTGACTCGCTATCGTAACGCCCATAAAACCGCTCTTGCGCTTTTTCCAAGGAGGCGTCCCCATCTACGTTGTCCCTATACAGGGCAACAAGCTCTTGCTCGTCTTCGTCCAAGTCGAGCCACTCCCACAAGTCGTCCGCGTCGGCAAAGCCGCTTTCGTGAATAAACCCGCTTGGGATGTTCTCCCAGTCCTGGAACATAAACTCTGGGTCGTGTTCTCCCTTGTGGAGCTTGCGGCATGCCGCATAAAACTCCGAGGCATCTGAATAATCGGCCAGATCCAGCCAGGCTCCTGCAATGGAGCCACCAGCATATTTGCCGTAAGTGCCGACATATACGCGGGGGGAAGAGGTGATAGCAATGCTCATGGTGGTGGTGGTGGTTGGGTGTGCTGCCCTCCCCGGAGGGAGGGCTTGTGTTAGCTCCACTGCGCGTCGCCTTTTAATAGCAAAGCGTTTCCGACGATAGGTCGTCCTGCAATCCGAGAGGCGGTTGGATTGAGAGGCAGGCTCATAAGCAGTCCCTCTTCATTCACGAGCAGCTGCCCGCGCTCGACGGGTATTACTTCTACAAAGCCTCCAACCGCCTCCTGAGCTTCCTCAAGAGACGGCCTGCTGGTTGTCATGGTGGTGGTGGTGTTTGTGTTGGACATGATCTTTTGTGGTTTAGAAAAGGATCTTATTTGTTCTCAAATAGAATAACCATTTCACCGCATCCCGCGAAAAGCTCATCGACGTATGCGACCTTCTTTTGAACGAGAGAGGAGATTACCCCTCGGATTTTATTCGTTGGTATCTCTGTGTTATCACTAATGCTCTCGGCGCAGTCGGCGTGACAATCGTCCAGTTCCCCCCAATCCTTTATGGAGTTGTAAACATTGAGTTCCATTTCCGTCAGGGAGACAGGCTTGCCGTATACGTTTTTTACTTGGTCTTGGTTGTTGGACATGATCTTTTTTGGTTGGTGCCGGTCTTCCGGGTTCTCCCTGCCGACAAAAGAAAACTAGCTAGTTATCTCCCCTTCCACAAGGAATAACTAGCTAGTTCCGCTCTTTTTTTCTGACAGATTTAAAAGCCCTGTTTTTGTAGGGCTAAAGCACGCTGCGCTATGTCACTCCGGCTGTCTCCGGCGCAATTGCTTCAGCGTTTCAGCAACGAGATCGCTGTTGCCGCTCTCTTTGTTGGCTCGGACCGCCTCCTCAACTTCCTCCTTGGTCTTGGGCTCCGGAATTACATTGTTGCCGCTGCAGTGAACAGCAGGCTCAACGCGACTCGGCCTCACCAAGCTGACCTCTTGTCGCCGTCCCAGCCAAGAAATGATAAAGCGCGGGTAGTTTTTCTTCCGGCGTGCCGGGTTTGCCCAAAGCCATTGGTTCATCGCCTCAAGCTCGGCCTGGATGTTAACGCCAGGGTAGGCCCGCTTCCATTGCTTGCGATGGTCAGCGGTGATGTTCACCCAACCGTTGTCCCAAGTAATTTTCTCCGCGTTCACAATGTCCTCAATTCCTTCGCTGAAGCCCAAGCCTGCCCTCTTTTCTCTCAATGAAGTTTTCATACCGTGTCTCAAAATCTTCTTTTGCAACTTTGCCTTTCAAGCCGGTCGCCGCTTTGTGCAGCGCTTCAGCTTCAGTCACGCTTAACTTGATTGCTTTGTAGATGTCTTCCGGTTCTGCGCCGTCAGCTAGCAATTGCTCACAGAGCGCAGAGGCGTCGGTAACAGTTCGCCGGCCCCTTCCGGGCGCCATGTAGAACTGGGCAAACGCTTCTGGATTCTCTTCTGCTCTGGCAAGCATCTCGTCATTGAGCGCGCGCTCAAAAGCAGCCAGCTGAGTCAGCGCAACTTTCATCTCTTCCAGTTGGGTGTTCGCCAAGCTGGGAAGAAAGATGTCGTCCACGCTTTTCTTCGGCTCCATGAGCATGAACTGTGCGTTCAGCGCGGGACAACGGAGCCTGCAGGGGCAATACTTACATCCGTCCGGATCAGGATGGAACGAAGACTCAAACGGGTTGTCTTCGCGCAACAACAGCAGCCCCGGCAAGACGAACGCAATAAGCGTGTCCAGGTCCGGCTTGGAGAAGATGTGCTCTGACGCAATGCGGCCTCCTTGAATGAACGCAACGCGCACGCTGACGACTTCATGCTCTTGCGCGACCATGGCGGCGTAGGTCATGAGCTGCCAACTGTCGCTAGCTGCTGGCAACTGGCCCCAGCCGGTTTTGTAGTCAATTATCAGCGCCTCCTTTTCCCTTACCCAGACAACGTCCGCCTGCCCTGTCACATAAGGAACGCCGGTCTCGTCAGCCAAAAACATGCGCTGTTCAAGAATGACTCTACCCTCGTCGTCGCTTCCCCAGGCCCGCACGGCAATGCTGCGAGCTTCTGTAACGTAAGCGGCAGCTTCCCGAATGTGCTGGTCTTCGTAACGCCCAAGTACGCTCTCGGCGTCATCCCACATCTCCTCACAGATTGTGTGGATTAGGCGACCGTGAGACGCTGCATCGCTGTCTTGGTCTTCCGGCAACTCGTTGCGCTTCCGCAATAGCTTCTCCAGAGGCAGGCTGGCGTCGCAGCGGTTGTATCGGTCCATCGAGCTTGCGCTCGGCAGCCCTTTTCGTTCGCCGTCCATTAGTCGTCAAAAGGCAACGGCTCACGCTTGTTCAGCGCTTCTGCCTCGATCTCAATCCAACAAGTCAAAATCTCTCGCAGCTTTGCTGTGCCCAGCCTCGGAAGCGTACCGTTGTCGCCCAAGAGCTTGCGCTTTCGCAACACGGCCTCGATATCGCTCGCATCTGCAGCGCTCTCGGTGATCTGCTGCACCACAGCCGCCAAAGCTGCCTGCCGCTCATCAACCTGGGGCTCCTCTTGGGCGACAACCTCAACCGCCTCGGCGCCAGGCAGCTCGTTTACCTCAATGGGTTTTGGCTCAGGCTTTGGCTCAGGCTTTGGCTCAGGAGCAGGCTCGGGCTCGGGCTTGGGCCTAACCGGAAACAGCTCTTTGCGCGGGCTCGGCGTTGCGTCCCGGATATCGACCTCTTCTTCCATGGTTCGCATTCCAAGGCAAAGGTCCGGGGCGTAAATCCGCGCAAAGAAGGCGCCGGCCCGGTATCTGAGCATGAGGTCAGGCATCGTTTTCCATTTGCTGCCGCCCTTGCCGTGCCATCCCTCTTCCTTGGCCATCCGGATGCTAATGGGCGGGCCTTCAATCGCATCTCCTGTCTCTTTGTCTTTTGCGTGAGCAAAACAGGTCAGGTCGTCGCCTTGGCCGGTCATCTTAAACTGCAGCGGCGTGAACCGACCGGAGGCATTCACCATTGCGATCAAAAATTGAGCGCTCCAGGCCGGGCGACCGTGGACGATATACAGCGACTGCAAGACGCTAAACGGATCAGCCCCTAGCCGGCTCGCTATGTTGAGAGCGATCACGCAGTTAGCCACGTTCCCTCGGAATTGCTGCGGAACCAGGTCGCTTGCTGCGAGCATTTTGCCTGCCCGCTGGGCCAGCTCAAAACTGTCGTTTGTAGAAAAAAGGGAGAGCGCTGAAGCCTCCTCCGCTGCTTGCGTAACATTTGTGCTTAGTGAACTCATTTTTAATTAACGGTAGTGTATTGATCAATGCCGACATGGCTTGCATGCGGACTCTTCATGCCGCGCTTTTTCCAGAAGGCTTCGCAGGCCCGGTCTAGCGCGGCAAAGTTTACAACTCTCGGGCGGCGACGGCCCCTTCTGCCTCCAGGGCGAACTCTTATTTTGACTGTGTGTTGGTTCATCGTTTTTTTCTGACAGAAAAATAATTTTTGGCGATTTGGACACCGAATCAACCAGAAGAAGCGCACAATTTTCTCACAGCGTTTAGGTGCTGTTTACTTTTAGGGGAAAAAACCAAGGCGAACGCTTGCAGAACATGCACATTGTGCGCTTTATTTCGCCTCCCGCTGCATGGCCACTGACGACGAAAACCCTAAAAGAGGTCGCCCGCCAATTGACCCCAGTGATCAACTGCGAGTCGCTATTAGGCTCGACGTTGAAGACAGCACTGCTGACGCCGTTGAGGCCGAGATGGCTGCCTCCGGTCTCGCTCGCAGCAAGGTCATTCGCCAGCTCGTCAGAGAGGCTCTGAGGGCGCGAGGTTATGACCTGCCCGAGAGCCACGACGAGAAGCGCGACAGGGAGAAGGAAGAGGAGGCCTAGCCAGCCCATAGCGGGCGACCATAACGCCGCCTCGGGAGGATCAAGGACAAAGGAAGAGCTGCGCCTTTTGGGCTACGTCAGAGCCCTCAAAATGGGCCTGGTTTCGCGTCCCTCCAAAAAAAAGTTGTTGGACTTGTGTTGGACTTATTTGTAAGTCGTTGATAATCATGGCGGAGCGGACGGGACTCGAACCCGTCATAAATGAAACAGTCTGAAACAATTTGCACTGTTTTTAAAGGGTTTGAAAAAGTCGTGAAACAATTTGAAACGGTTTGAATGTTGGATTTTTGTTGGACTTTTTCTGTCAGGTTTTTTATTGGCATGACCATGGGCAAGGATCAAGCAGCTGCAGTTGTGAAGTCGGGCAATGTTTCTATCCCTATTTACTTTGTCCCGTCAAAAAACACTTATCGAGCGGTATGGGTAGAGGACAAGCGTAGGCGCAACATGCAAAAGCGCGACTTGGACATTCTAAAGGCCAAGGTCCGGAAGGTAGCCCAGCGGCTGTCCGGGGCGGTTCTAAGGATGGCAAGTTTGTCGCCAGAAGACCAGTTGATCTTGGCCGAGATTCGGCGCCGTGGGATCTCTCTGAGCGATTTAGACCGCCTCAAGGGGCTTCCAGAACCAATCACGCTGGAGGAGGCCATAGACGAGTTCCTGGAGGCCGTAGCAGCTGACGTGACAGATTCTGAGAGGAACCAGCGAACGCTCAGAGGCCATTGCCGTAGCTTTGAAAAGGCAATCGGAAAAAAGAAATTGATCGGGCAGATTGCCCCCAAGCAGATCAACAAGTGGATTCGCTCGGGCAGCGTGTCTGGCAAAACTCAGCACAATCGCCGCCGGTCTGTGATTACCCTGTTTCGCTGGTGCCGTAAAAACGAGATGCTCGACTCTGAACGTCTGACCGTTGCAGAGAAGACCGACACGCCTAAGATAAAGAAGGCCGGCAGGAAGACCATCTGGACTCCCAGTGAGCTGAAGGCGATGCTGGAGAACTGCCGGGCCGACTACCTGCCTTGGCTCGTCATTTCCTGCTTCGCGGGCGTCAGGACAAACGAGTTGTGTCCAGAGCAACGCAAAGGTGTGGGCAAAGACCCCCTGCGCTGGGAGGACGTTAAGCTCGACTGGGATGCCCCTCACATCGAGATCCGACCGGAGACCAGCAAAACCGAAGACCGCCGGCTTATTCCTATTTGCCCTACCCTGCTGGCTTGGCTGCAGTTGCTTCACAAAGGCACAGGCCGCATCACGCCTTTAAAGAGTCCCTCCAGGCGGAATCACAACGAGCCCTCGATCACAGACGAGCTAGCGCGAGCTGCGGGGGTAGAAAAGTGGAAGGTCAATGCGAACCGGCACAGCTTTGGGTCATACCGCACTGCAATCACGAAGGATCTTGGTCTGGTCTCTTTGGAGATGGGCAACTCTCCGCAAACGGTAAAAAGCCACTACTTGGAGGCTGTGAAGCAGTCTCAGGCTGAAGAGTATTTTGCCCTTACTCCGAGTGTCGTTAAGCGGACGTTGCAGGTTGTTGCTTAATTCTGACAGAAAAATTGACCGCGTGACCAAGTCGCCAAACACTTGGGGCGGCGATGAACGGATTTCAGCTCAAGCCGGTGTGGCAACGAATAAAAAGGGCAGAAAAGACCTGCGACGTTTCTCGGATTACATTGTGGCGCTGGATTAAAAAAAGAGAGATTGACGTAATGCAGGTCGGCGGGGTCGTCTATGTAGACGTTGCCAGGTGGGTGCTGGAGGACGAGGACGAGGGCTGACTACCTCAGAGCCGGTAAGGCGGCTCCAGGGGCTATTGGGGGGGGGCGTGAGAAGGTTACTCTTTGCTCTCTTCCGCAATCGACTCAAACGCGCTGATCATAGCCCTCATGCCTGGGCTCATCTCCTGTTCCTCTTGAGCCTCCCGGCTTGCCTCTGCAAACCGCTTTGCGTCTTGGCCGTCGCCGTCAGTTGAGTTCAGGATTTCTCTCAAGGAACTCGGCAACTCCTGCCCGCTTCCTTGCTTTGGTGAGTTCTTTTCTGGCATTGCGTAAATTCCTTTTTGCTGTCGTTACTTTTCGGCCCGTTTGCCCGGCAAGAGCCTCAAGTTTTGTCACCGCGTTTTCAACTGCCCGGTGCTTTCGGATAAAGTTGAGGGAGCTTAGGCCCCTTCTATTAGCCTGTGCAAGCTGCGAAGCCGACATCTTTTGCCCCGGCGGGAAAAACGCATCAGCGGCTTGATCAAAGGAAGTCTTAATGGCGCCCGCGCCCTTTGTCCATCCAGCCTGATCCCATACATCCTTCTCCTTAAACCACATCAACGCTTGGAGATCGTCCGGGCTCATGCCCAGCTTGTCCGCAGCTCTTCTAAAGATTTCTTGCCCTAGCAAAAAGTCGGCATTGGAAACCCCTGTTTCGGATTTTGGCTGTATTCGCCACTGCTTCACCTGGCCGGAATAAAGCCGGCGCCGCAAGTATCGAGCCGCCCATACGTCAATCGTTGCCGAGAGGCTGGACCCAAACAGGTTCATTGAGAACTGAGGGGTCTTTGGGCTCAACTTGTCTTTTGCCCTTGGGCCTCTGACCTGCGTGAATTGTCCAGATAAAGCGCGAAAGACATGCGCCGAATTCATTCCATACTTTGCGCCGTCAGCTCTACGAGGCTCCAAGTTGTAACGCTCAATCCACTTTTTGAGAAGCGCCTGTTGATCCATCCTCTTGGCCTGCCTTTTTCCAATGATGCGCCGAGCAATCATTGTGTCTTTCAGCTTGCCGGAATCCGCAAGGTCAACGGCCTCTTGGAACCGCCGCAGCATCTTGTCAAACTTCCCTGCCTTGAATTGCCGGTAGGCGTCAAAGGCGTAAATAAAGTTTTGCTCTACGTCCGTGTTTGCGGAGGTGGCTCCAAGCAGGTCTGCAAACAATTCATGGTCTCCGGCCAAAGCGATTCTCAGTTTCTTTCGCATGCGAGAATACCAACCGATCCCGGAAGCGATCTCGGGGATATCCATTGCTTGCATCGCATCGGCCTCCAAATCTGCCGCTGCAGCGTCAACCGCCCCGCTGTCTATCAGTTCGTCGATCCTCTCCCGGTCTTTTTTTGTTACATGGTAATGGAGCGAATCGTAGTCGGGCTTGGTTGTGTCTTGCGGAGGAGGAGCCTCTTGCTCTAGCGCCGGAGCGTGGAGCAAGTCATAGTCTACGGTTTCGTAGACCACCTTGTTGTCTTTCTTTTTTACAGATCCATCCTCGTTCCGGGCTTCAACAATTGGCAGCGCGGTAGGGTCTTCCGGCATCCTCCAAATGTCGTCGCTCTTTAGATCAAACCGTTCCGA
>CEUO01010083.1_pt1 | contig 12805 bp, 16 predicted proteins | sample 531391 | NCBI WGS metagenome assembly CEUO01 (sample SAMEA2622799, study PRJEB7988) | marine metagenome | isolation source: saline water (ENVO:00002010), including
AACTTGCAACACCTTGCCACCACCAGCCGCCGCCCAAGACCCGTCGCCTCTTAGGAAAGTCGTCGCATCGGCTGTTCCAGAACCTAACCGTGCAGTCGCTAACGTACCGCTTGCAATGTTTGAGGCATTGGTTGTGTCTGTCGTCGCTGATGTAGCAAGGCCGCTGATCTTTGAGGTCGCTATCGCCGCTGATGCATTGATGTCAGAGTTAGTGATATCTAAAGATAGTTTGCTCTGAGCGATTGCCGCAGTTGAAGAGATGTGATCGTTGGTAATCGTTCCAGTGCCGGGAACCATTGTCTCACCGACATCCTGGATACCAATGATTTCAAGTTTATCTGTGGCAACCAGGCTAGACGTCAGCGTCACGACCGTGCCTGAAACGCTATAGGAGTCCTCGTGCTGCTTGACTCCGTTTATCGTGACAATCAACGACTGCTCGTTAGGCGGAGTCCAGGTAAGGGTATGAGTCGCGGACGTCGAGCTGGTCGCGTTGTACCGTCTGATGTCTGACGCTTTGAGCTCGGTCTTACCTAAGTAGCTCATTAAGTGATCTCCAGGACCGAAAGAAATGCCTCGAGATCGCTTGCAGCTGACGCGGTGATGGTCACCTTATCACCGGCCTCGAGGTTAAGAGGCTTATCCAGGACTAACGTAGAGTTGGCCGGCACTGGTATGGTCTTCCCGACGTGGTAATAAGTAGTCGCGGAAGAGTCGTAGACCTCGATCGTCGCGTCTACTGAGCTCGTGCCATCGATGTTGGATAGGTAGACTGCATGTATGACACTGGCAGTCGAACCTGGCGCGGTGTAAACGTCAGTCCGACTCGTACCAATTGCAGCTGCAGCGTTTTTAAAGGTGTTTGCCATTTAGCCTCCCAGGGCGATCGCAAGCGCAACCGCTGCACCCGACGCCTCTTTACTGTCGAGCTGCGTCTGGATCGCACTGGTAACGCCATCAACGTAATTAAGCTCGGTGTGTGTTGGCGTCACGGCACCGGCTACGTTAGCGAAAGTGCCGGTGATTGCCGTCTTGATTCCGCGCAGGTGTTGGTCGCCTTCTGACTTCACGTCCGTGCCAAGCGGCCAGGACGTGTTGAGTTCACTAATGTCGGCGTAACTTGATTCGACACCCATAATTAAGCACTCGCGGATGTCAGTGTTACTGTGACCTCAAGCGTATCGCCTGATATCACTGCGCGTGAGCTCGCGAAATCGACCACACCGTAAAGCGTTCCCGAAGTACCGGACTTGGTGTTATCAGAAACAACGAAAGCACCCGCAACCGTTGCCGTCGCATTGATTGAGAACGTCCCTTTCGACGCGCTGTTATCAACGCTTTGAGATGAGACTGAGCCCAGACTTAAAGTAGGCCGTGCCGCTTGTGAGTAGCCGGCCAGCTCACTCCAGGAGCTGTGAGACGACATGGTGTCCGCAGCGACTGCAGTACCAGCGCCTTTGATCCCAACGTACCAGGCAGCTGTATAAGAGCTTCCTTTTAGGTACTTGTCCAGGATGTCATCCAGGCCGGCGTTGGTGACCAGGTTGTCGTTGACCTCGCGCCACTTCTCTCGGCCTTCGGCGTCCTTACAGATCACCGTCCAGGTATTCTCGAGTTTGATGTCCAAAGCTTTTTCCTCTTGCATGTTGATTCCGCCCGTGGCTACGAGGGATACTGAATTGTCCAAGTTGTTGAAGACTCCGTCTGATCTGTCCAGGTGTCGCTCGACTCGGTCTGGTCCGTCCAGGTATCCGTCGATTCAGAATCAACGGTCCATAGAAACTCAGACGCTGAGCTAGACGCCAACGACACTGGCACAGAAATACTTTCTGGGTACTTCGTGTTATTAACGTACCCTTGAGAAATTCCAAATGTGGCTGCGCCCTGCGCAGTCAGAATACTGCTGAGTGATTGCCCGAAAGAACCGGCAAAAGTCGCATCTGCGTTTATCGTGAATCCGCCGAGCATCGTGCTGGATGCGTTAAGCGCAAAGGTCGCGCTCGGCTGCATCGTCACATTGTTCGAAAGCGTTTTCGAAAACTGCGACGCTAACGTGCCGGAAACGGGAAACGTCGCCAGCACCGAGTCGGTCATGCCGCTCGATAGTGCGAACGTGCCGCTACCTGCAATCGCAGCTGCGTCCCAGGTCGTACCGTCCGAATCCCAGGACAGAGAATCTCCGTCCCAATACGTGCTCACGGATTACCGCTCGTGGTCGTAATGCGAAGCACTGACCCCGAGTAGCGATCGCGATCGTCTGCCAGCTGCAACCGCTCGATGGCTTCTTTGTAGAACGCTTGCCATACCTGCAGGTTCTCGGTGTCCTGGAGATAAGGCGCAGCCTCGAGGAGTGAACCGTAAAGATAAATGTCCGGCGCGTTAGTGAGTAGCCAGTTTGTCGCGGTACTGCTCGATAGCGCATCGAATTTTTTGTAGTACGCCATCTCGATTGTCATCACCGAATCTGGCGCCGGCCCCAGGAAGAGCTCGTCACCAATAAGCGTATACGTCTTCGGCGTCCCACTGGTGCTGCCGCCCCATAGACGGTCCATCATCTCAGGAGACAAATACTCGAGCGACGTGATGGGATCGGTGTTGATCTGGATGTTCCGCATCTCGAGGTAACCGGTCGGCAAGCCGAGAGTGCGGTCACCAGCTGTCGTCGATGCGGTAGACCTGGTCTCCATCGCACGTATCTTGAGCTCACGCGAAAATCTGGCCTCGGCCAGCTTAATGAAGCTCGGGATTTGAGACGTGAGATCGGACCGGTCTAACCAGTTCGCGATGTCGGTCTTTAGCTCGGTGAACGAGGATAAGGCCACTATCTGCTGAGCTCCGTCACGTACAGATAACCGGTGCCAGATGCCACGATGCCGGCCACCTTTTCACCGTTATTGATTTTGAGAAAAATCGGACTGATGTTGGCCGGCACGTACATGCTGGCAGTTTCAGTAGCAGTAGGAGCAGTCGCGATTTCGATAAAGCAGTTCGAGTCTGCTGTCACCATGATGCCCCAGACTGAGCCGGTATCAGCTCCGCCGACGCCATCACTCATCGCTGCACTGGTCGTGCTTAGAGATACCCGATGGGTTTTTACTGGTCTGTACATTTAAATGTCCATTGGTGAAGTTCGGAAGTACTTAAACTCCGGTGAGTTCAAATATTTCGCGAGAAGTTTTTTATCTTTCTTGATGGCGCCGCCCGTCTCGAGGCACCACTGATCCCAGACGTTCTGCGGGATCGATGCCGCCAGGTGCCACTCACCCATCTTGCCCTGGGTACGTTTGTCACCGTACTCATTAAAGATGCGTTTGTTGGCTTCAAGTACAGGCTCAACGTCCTGGACCGTGTTTAGCGTAACCGTGCCGTCAGGCTCGTCATGCCAATAGGTTTTGGTCGAAGGCGTCTGATCAAAAAAACGAGTATTTGCCATGAAAAATTCCCAAAAAAAAGCGCCCCCGAAGGGGCGCTTTTCGTGGTTACAACGTGGTTACGAAGATGAGAGGTCCGCGAGGAATCCGCTGGACTTTTCGTTCTTCGACTTGAGACCCCACTCGACAACGATGTGGCGTTTCTCAGAGTCGCCAGTCTTCGCAAGGGTTTCTTGCTTGAACGGACGCAGGTAAGAGATACACCAGTAATCGAAGTCCATGAACCAGGCATCGCGAGCGCGAGAGAATCGGTCTGGAATCACGCGAACGCTTCCAAAGTCCGATACGTACACGTCCACAGCTGCGGTAACCGTTGCCGGTTTGCCGGCAGCATCACCACGAAGAGGTGCGACGCTCTGGGTCAAGGCAGAGATTGCCTGTTTGTTGAAAGGACCGACGACGAGCGTGTCGGGCGAACCACCATTGTCAAAGCACTCACGCATGACCTGCTTGATGCCGGCCTCAGTGATCGCGTTTGCGGTTGTAGCGTTGGTTGCGGTGTCAGAACCGTTACCGGAGCTGGCCGCACCCGCTGTACCACCGGTGCCAAGAGTGTGATAGTTGCTCGCAACCCATGCCGGAAGACCAGCGGAAACACGAGCGGTGCCGGCTGCGCCAGCGTTGTACGCCACGTTATCCGTGATCATTTTTTCCATGTCGCGTTTCAACTCCTGAGCGCGACGTGACATGTGATAGGCAAGCTCGCCTTTGTTTGCTTTACCAGCAAAGTCCACCGACATCGAGGTTCCACTCACCTGCACTACTTTCTTCGCTATGGAAGTATAGTTATTCAGGCGAGTCGTCTCTGTCACTGCAGCTGCGGTCGAATCGTCTCCCTCTAGGTTCGTATTCGTGGCCGCAGCGGCGAGAGCATCTATTTGCCACTCAAACTTCGTGTGATCACACGATTCCTTGCCCATGTTGGACAGCATTGGGGTATCCAGTTTGTTACCGCAGAAGTTTTTTATCTTCTGCTTCTGCATGTTTCCATGCAGCTCAGCATATATCATCATCCCGAAGGATGCTCCGCACTCGTGGGCCTTTACCGTCCGTTCTGGACTCCTTGACCTATGCGTTGAACCTTCTCACCATTCCTGGTGAGCTTGGCTGCTGATTCCCTTGCCTTTCAGTTTAGGGTTCCAGCAGTTCACGGAGTTTGCTACTAAGCGTTACCGCTCAGTGGACCAATATTACTTAGTCGGACTGATGTCATAAATGACACCAGACAAATCTTCCCGAATGCCTACCGCGCTATGGGTCATGCGCGTATTGCTTGGGACTGCCATGAGATGTTTTTCCTATATAAAGTCTTCCAACGCACGAGCTGCGTCTCTGACGTGGCCCGTTTGTTTTAGACGGTTTCTGTTTTGTTGCACACGGTCCCGCGCTGCTTTGGCCTTTGTCGTTCCCTTTCCACCACGAACGACTTTAGGCTTGTTCTTCAGCTTCTTCGCTTTCGGATCAGCCTTTTGTAGTCGGTCGTACATCATGGCCTTGTGAGCCACGATAAAAGATCGGTGATCGATTAAGCTGTCGATCTCGTCAGGCACATAACCCTGGTCCGATAAGTAGGACCGCAATTCGCCGGCGAGCATGGTTTGCTTTTCAGGTTCTCCCCAATCGGGAAGCTTCTGGACCAGCTGCTCATGCTCGTAAGCCATTTGCTGCTGCAATTGTTCCTGATGTTGCTGCTGTTGAAGCTGCGCAGTTCTCTGCTGCTGTTGCTGCAGCTGCGCGACTTTGTCTTTAGCGTCCTGAAACTCTTGCTTCTTGGTTATGTACTCGAGCGGGTCTTCAGCTTTCAAACGGTCCCAATCAATATTGAATTGATCGAGGTTTGAGTTTTCAATGACCTGCGTGAGCGATTCCATGTACTGCTGACGCTCTGCCTGAATCTGTTGGATTTCGGCCTCGTGCTGTTGCTTGAGGGTATCGATTTCCTTTCGTTGTTCAGATAGTGCTTGGGCTTTCTTGGTGTAATCCGACTGCCGTGAATAGCCCTTTATGAGTTCATCGATGGAGACTTCGAGCTCGTCGTCGCCGACCTTTACGGCATAGACGGCATCGTCGTCTTCTTCTTCACTCGCTGACTCTTCCTCGAGCTCATCGTCCTCGGTGTCCTCTTCTTCGGGATCGTCTTCGATTAACTCTTCGGTTTCGTCTTCAGAATCCGCCTCGGAATCTTCGTCTGGAATTTCATCCGTGGACTCTAATTCTTCGGTCGGTTCGGCTTCCGCCTGGGGTTCCGGGTTTTCTTGCGAGTCCAGAAGGCCCATGAAAGCCTGTTGTGCCTGTTGAATAGAACCAGGCTCAGCTGCATCCTGGACGGGTGCTTCTTGCGTGTCCGCCATGTGTTACTCCTTGAAAAACGCCGCCCGAAGGCGGCACCCCACATCCTTGTGGGCTAGTTTCGATTTAGCTCAGTTGTACCGAGCTTCCCGTTTTTCCGACTTCGCAAAATCTCCGGTCGTAACAACAGACTCGAAGTAAGTGCGCAGTCGAGAAAGCAGTTTTAAGCTGATGTAAGCTGTCTCCCTGGCAGTTACATCAGTGTTATCAGAGTGCTCCCACGCTGATAAGATTTCTTCGCGAATCGACTCAAACGCCTCGTCGATCATGTAATCCTCGAGGAGCGTCTTTGCATGCTCCCCGCGTTGTTCTTCGTTACTCATTTTGCGCGATAAGCGGAGCGGTCCTTCCACTTCGGTTTGTTGGTTTTTTTAGGAAGGGAGTTGGCGAGAAAAATCGTCATCTCTCTATCGCTGATATGCCCCCTCGTTTTTTTCATATTTCCCTTTAAAAATTCTTCGCGGTTTTCGATTAAAAATTTCTTTTCTCGATCACTCATTAGTCCTCGATGAGGGTCTCTTGTTTTTTTGGGCATTATGTGTCTCCGATTGCTACGGGCCGCGCTTGTTCGGATTCGAGTTTCAGCTCAGCGGCCTTGAGCTGCATCTCTTGTTGACCTTGTGCTGCCTCGAGCTGCAGCTTCTGCTGTTTGATCTGTGTCTCTGCGATCTTGACCTCGAGCTCACCCTGCTTGAGCTGTAGCTCGGTTTGCGCCATCTGCTCTTCAGGCGAAGGCTGGCCCTGCTGCTGCTGTTGGCTCGGGTCCGTCAGGAAAGAATCGACGTCCTTGAATCCCATGTTCTTAACAAGCTCGGCGCCCAGGTTGTACAGGTTCTGCTCGTTGACGATCGACAGACCACCGGACATCGCTTGCGACGCGAACTGCATGAGGTTAGACAGGTGCATCAGCTGCTGGTCTCGGTTGCCATGTCCCAGGCCGACCGCGACGACACAATCCATCTTGTCGCGCCACATATCTGGGCGCACCGGAATCCACTGGTTGCGGAGCTGAATAACGCGCTCCTTGTCCTGGTGCTTTTGCACCAGCTCGTAGACCGCATGCATTAAGTCCTTTACGCCGGTCTCAGCAAACTGACGTGCGATGAGCTCGACACGTTGTGCAGCTGCTGTCATTACCTGTGCGACCTGGGTCGCGGACGTATGCGAAGTCAACGCATTTTCATCGAGACCCTGGCTCATACGGGACGAGCCGCTGCGCTCCTCTCGTATCTGGTCCATGTACTGCAGCATGTCAAAGACGTAAGGCTGCAGTGGGGGCGTCGGTAATGGCGTGACCGCACCAGGAGCTCGAGTGCGTACTATGCCGCCTGGGCGCGATGTTACGAGGTCGTCGATATTCACTTGACCTTCTACTGCGATCATGCGGCCGCTGTTCTGCAGGTAGGCTGAGTCGAGCAGATTTCGCATCAGCGTTGTTTTAATGAGCTGTATGTCGCCGACCTGGTCGGCAACGGACATGCCAAACAGGCGATGCGGAATTTTGATCGGCGTGATCGTACAGAACGGGAAACGATCGACCGGCTCGTTTTCGAGTATCTGATCTCCGACACTTAAGATACGACGACGCTCGGCAATGCCGTCACCGTCATAGTCAGTTCTTAAGTAACTCTCATAAAGCCAAAAGTCCTTTAAAGAATCCTCGGAGTGACCGTCAAATCCATAGGGAGAGCTGTTATCAAACTCATAACGGCTGTTTCGTTCAGCACTAAAGGCACCAATATCACCGCTGGCACTACCCAGACGCTCGGGGTCCACGTCGTAACCCATTTCGCGCATTTCTGAAAGGGTCCGCCGGACTCGGTGACAGACAAACCTGGCGTCACTGATGCTCTTTGCTTCGCGGTCGATGAGGAATTCGTCGGGTGGTACGTTTTCAATTTTGACCCTGCCCTTTTTCGTGTTGCGAGTGATAACGACGTCGTGAGTCAACTGCGGCAGCTGCTGCATGCCGGTCATCTCATCAAAAATCGGCTCACCTTCTTTTTCGCTGTGCTCCAGGACTTCGACCTCTTCATCCGCGAGCAATGCCTCGAGCTCCAGGTCATCGAGGTCGTGATACTCCTCACGATCGACGTAGTCGGTCTCATCCCACCAGACTTTGACGACGCCGAGCTTTTGTAGCAGCGCGTCGGTAATCCAGGACGTAAAAATGTCGAACCAGTTATTGTCTCGAGTGAGAATGAAATTCACATAGGACGTTGCCTGTTCCGCGTAGGGAATATCCTCTGGGCCTTCAGGATGAAACTTAACGATCTGATCAGAGCTCGCAAAGACGCGAACCAGCGAAGGCTTGATCCACTCGATCACATCCTGAGTGTCAGTGGTACAGACCTGGCTGCGGCCTTCGATTTCGTTGCCGTAAGGTAAACCCCAGTAGCGGTCCATCGCCTCACGACGTTGATCAGACAGCTCGTCGTCGTTACCGAGCGCGACGTTTACCTCTTGCCCGATTCTTGCTAACAGTTCTTCGTCGGTAGGTTGTGGCATTTAAATTCCCATAAAAAAACCGGGCCTAAAGCCCGGTTCACGGTGACCTATTTTTTTAACTCTGTTCTGGTTCAGACGTTCCGAAGCGCAACTCATACATAAAGGTGGCTACGAGTGCTACAGGGAGAGTTCCGCTTTTAATTAACTTCGTCAGACCCTTCATCCCACCATCAGCAAGCGCATCCCTCATGCGCTTAATGTCTTTGTTGATGGTCAGGTTGTTTTCTTTCGCGAATCGTCGTTCGAGGTCGTTGATCTTGGCGGCGATCTCAGGGACGACGTCATTGTATGCAGCGAGTAATGAGGGTCGTCCACTGATGTCAGCATTCTGTAGGAAGCTCTGTCCGTACTTCTCAGATGCCCAGTTGTTTTCCGCGAATCCCGTATCGGATTTGGCATAACTGATTTGCGCCTCTTTCGCATCGATATCATCTAGAAACGAGTCAAATATTTTACCAGTTCTATCGATAAATTTGGAGCCTTTATAAGTACCTTTTTTAGTTCTTGAGCTTGCCTCTGGTTTCCCGAAAAAGAGGATTGTCGCACCCTTATCGTGGGGTATCGGGATCGCTTCCCAGCCAAATTCTGGTTCTATCTTTTCATACAAAGCCAAAAGCTCTTCATCCGAAAGTTTTCGACCAATGTCAAAAACAGCTGAAGTAACATGGGGCTGGGAAACCTTATCCGCTCCCATCACATAATTCCAACCGTAAGCGTTCTGAGCCGCCAGTTGAGAATATGTACTCTCGGCAGCAGCTACCAGGGATTTGGTAGCTGGGTCTACCTCTGAGACTTTGCTCCCAAACTCAGACTCAACCTTATGCCTACCAGCTAAAAACGGAATCTGATAAGAGGGATTCAGTTCAACCTGACCCTCTGGATTTACATAAAAGCCCCGAGCCTGAGCGGGTTGCCCTGGTGTGAGTAAATGAAACGCCCGAGCAATTTTATCCTTTCCGGTATTTGGGTCGATCAGAATTTTCATCATTTCAGTGTGATAATCCTGTCTCATCTGAGGATTATTCAACATTTCCTGAAGATGTCCGGTGGTAGACCCTGGCATAGTCTCTCGGGTCAATAAACCTGTGTACTTTTTTTGGAGATCGCTGTAATTTATTCCAACGTCTTCGGGTTTAAGGTCGCCTCCTTTTTGTCGAGCACCCGACCACGCAGCGGCCTGAGTATTTAAATTGTTCCAATCATCAAACCCACCGAGTTTTTGCCGGTTGTAAGCTGGTATGATTTTCTCAGCCGTAACGGTGTTCATAAACTCATGCTGGGTCGGACTAAACCCTTCTTTCCAGGGTTCCCCTTCCGGGTATTTTTTGCTTGGGTCGTGCTTATATCCAAATGCCCGACCCTGCCAAATATCATTTACAGGGTTTTCATGTAACTCTGGATTCCACGATACTTGTAAATTCTGCGCGAATGGTTCTCTTTTTGGCCCAAGATTAGTTTCTTGCCCAGCATAAACATCTGGCAAAACAGCAGCATTACTTTCTGGAAACCTTCCGGTATTTATCGGATCACCCAAGCTACCCTGATAATGCCCCTTAATTGCCCAACCCATATTTGGATCAAGGCCAGCCCCCTGAGAAGTTGAGGCATAAGATTTTGCTAACTTTGTTGCTTCTACAACATCACCACCCGTTAAATTCAAAAAGAAGTTACTACTATCTTCATAAAACTCCCTACCGGACATCCCGAGCTCAACTAACTGCCTGTAGTCCTTGAGCATTGCGCTAAGTTTTTGAGGACTATCTAAACCCCGTGGCCCACCAATATACTGACCCTTGCTCTCACCGGACTTCACCCGCTTTAGCTTCTTCTTTGCTCCACCAGCTACTGCGCCAACGGCAAGCGGAATTAGACCTAGAGATGCTTTTACCTGCGCACCACCAGGAATAAAATCCACCGGGGCTATATAGCTCGATAACGGTGGATTTGGGTTTTCGGACTGAGTGCCTAGAAAAAAACTAAACGGCTCAATACCGACCTCATCAGCAGCCAGACGTCGTTGGTACTCGGCCTGACGCCTTGCCTGTTCTGCCATGTTCTGCTGGTAGAGCTGCTGTGCGCCGGACTGATTCTGGTGATAGCCCTGGACTTGCTGCAGCAGTGGCAACGGCTCTTCTTGCGCCAGTAGCGGTCTACGGCGCTGTGGGGGGAACAACTGCGCCATTACACGATCCCCAGCGACGGGTACTTAATCTCACCCTTCCAGGGGGAGTCGCCTTCAGGCACTGCGTACCGCAGCGACATCACCGCGTAACGGCATGCGCTGAGCAGGTCGTCCTTGAGCGGCTGAATTTTTCCCTCTTTCCTGTGATACATGCGTAACTCTTCAAAAAAATCCGATTGTGTTGAAAACACCTTAAAGCGGTCTGACTGCATTCGCTGCAGCATGTCCATCACACCGACCTCGATGCTGTTGCCGCCTTTCTTCTCGCCGGTCGCTGGTGGATTCGTAAAGTGCTCTGCGAGCAGGTTCACACCATGTACTCGGTATTGCTCAGCGAGACCGGGGTTACCCATTGAATCGCGACGGTTACCGTCATGCGGCCATGCGCACGGCACCCAGTTCGGGCGCGTATTGATCGCAGACGCATGCTGTTCCGGTGTCCGTTGCGACTCGCGGTACGTGTCGTAGACGTAGACGATGTCGTCCTCTTCGTCCCAGGCGACTGCACAGTAAGCAGTCGGATGCTGCCATCCGAAGTCCAGGCCGGCTATACGTAGGAAATGTTCCGGTATGACGAACGGTTCGCAGATCAGCTTGTCTTCAGGTACGGGGAACACCAGGCCCGAGCCCAGGCTCGGTCTCCCGTACTTGCGCATCTCCCGTTCCATCGGCGGATACGCCTCGAGAATTTGCGCCATCGTTTCTTCGGTCAGGTGTCCTGGTTTTTTCTTCAGGATCGACTGAACTTCCTCGCTGGCGTCGTCCCAGCTGCCGTGGCAAAGCGCCTGACCTGGGCGCAGGTTCGTGAAGAACTGCGCTGTGGTTTCTGACATACCCGATTCGGGCGTATATGTCATGAAGACCGTTCCCTTGCGGTCGAGTGTTCTGGTTACCGCCTGGGTGTAGATTTCTCGTGGGGGTTCCTCGTCTAGCCATATCAGATCACAGCTGCGACCCATCCAGATTTCGTTACCGGTGAGATACGCCTTGAAGTAGATGTAACTCGTGCCACCGCTAACGTGACGGATGATCGCCATTGCGACCGCATTCGGTACCCCTGGTTTTCTCTGAGTTTCAATAATGCAGCTCTTAGGGACCATTCCCGTACCGAGCGCGTTCGGGTCTCCTGGTGTTCCCAGGAGCTCTGCCTGGACGATGTCCCGCACCGTTTCCGTCGAGACACCACCACACCAGACTGTTACCGGACCGTCGAAGCGGACCCCTGAATACCATTCTGGGTAGCGGCCAGTAGCTGCTGCGGCGGCAATAAATGCCCCCGTTCGGGTCTTCCCGACACGGTTGCCGGCACACAAGACCGCTTGAGATGATTCGGCCGTTGCTTCGATGAACTGCTTCTGGAACGGGTACGGATCGTAGAGCTCGATCTGGTTAAACTTTTCCCGTTCCTGAATCGTCCTGATTAGTTCGATTTCACGAGCGATGTCCTCTGGAGACATCTGCTCGACTGCGAGAGCCATTGCGTTTAGTTCACAAATTCGCTTTTGTTCGGCTCGTCAAAGTGAGCTTCGACAGTAGCAGTGCCGTCAGCTCGCAGCTGCTCCAGCTCAGCACGGAGCTCGTCGGTGGATTTTTCCACCGTAACGGTTTCGACCTTTTCCGTGGGCTTAAGGCCGGCGCGGTCCAGGATGTCCCTGGTAGCCTGAAACCTCACCTGTTCCGACTCGCTTTGCAAAGCAAGGCTTTTGAGCTGATGCAAGGCTTCAGGCACCAGGTTCTTGATCGCGGCTCGAGTCCGTTTGTCGATCTCCGCCTGGTAGCGGTTCTTAAGCTCGTAGCCTCGACGGCTGGCGCCATTCTCAGAGTAGCCAGCCTTTATCGCACTCTGGGTAGCGTTACCGGTTGCGACGTAGCAGTCTATAAACTTTTCTTGCTGCGGCGTTAGTACAAGTTTCATCTATACGGTCTTGGTTGTGGTGTTCGGCCGCGTCCTTTTTTTCTTGCCATTTTTTGTTCTCTTAAGGTCATGTAATTCGGAATTTCCTTTTATCTTTCTGAATTTCCTTTCGTCTTTCTGAATTTCTTTTTATCTTTCTGAATTTCCCCAAATTCAGTTTTGGACCAAATTTTCCCCCCCTAATTTGTACAGACTATATCGTTTACGTTTGCAAAAAAATAAAAGGGGGTGGGGGGGCCGCCCAGAATCCGCCGATTTTCAGCGCATTTGTGGGACTTCGGCCCATTCCAGGGCAGCTGGGTCTTTGGTAAGGTACCCAATCCGCGCTAAGTTGCTGTTTTTATTGGATTAATAGCCAATAGGTACACCAGACTTTAGCGAGATGTACACCAAATGCCGATTTTGTGGGACTTTGGCCCA
>CEUO01020434.1_pt1 | contig 12736 bp, 9 predicted proteins | sample 531391 | NCBI WGS metagenome assembly CEUO01 (sample SAMEA2622799, study PRJEB7988) | marine metagenome | isolation source: saline water (ENVO:00002010), including
TAAGAGGTCTGCAAATAGCTGCTATAGGGGCTACGACAAAAGCACAAGTTGATACGATTAAATCTCAAGAGACATTTGCTACAGGTGGATATGTTTCAGGGCCATCACACAATATGGGTGGAGTACAAGCTGAACTTGAGGGTGGAGAGTTTGTTATGAGAAAGTCAGCTGTGGATAGATATGGAATAGATTTCATGAAAGATATAAATCAAGGTTCTACTTCTCCTGGAAATCAAATAGTAGTTAATGTTACATTTACAGGTAATGTAAATTCTGATCAATTTATTGAAGATGAAGTTATACCTCAAATACAAAGTGCTATACAAAGAGGAGTTAATTTAGGAGATGCATAGTGACATTACATAATGAAAGATTTGAAAATTTATCATCGACACTAGATACTAGCATATCTGCTTTTGTTACTTTAGGAGAACATGATAGTAATGGAAAGCCTATACCTGATCATAGCTTAGCGTTTGGTTCATTCTCTGATGGAGCTATACTCAGTGGTAGTGCTCAAACAGGATATAATAGGCTAACTATGTATCCATATCTTAAAGATAATTTTAGGATATCGAAAAGTTTTGACATAGAAAATAGAAGATATTTAATATCAAATGTAACTATATCATTAGTTGAAGGAAAAGTAAGAGCTGGAGGGTTGTATTCATCTCTTTCTACTATTTTATATAGTGAATTCCCTAATTCTAATTTAAATGCTAGAAAATCAGTTTTAAATTCTACAGCAGTTATATGGTTTGCAGGTGTCTCTAGAAGTATGAATTTTAATCATACCCTTCCTATATTTAGAGGATATGTTTCTGATATGAGTCTAGATAAAAATATTATTACCTTGAAATTAGAAGACCATATGTCCAAGGTAGTAAATAGAGAAATTCCTTCATTCCAAATGCCTTCAGAGTTAACAGGAGAAATTGAAGAGAATGGATTTAGATATGGAATAACTGAAGATCAGCTAAATAGACCAGTACCAATTACGCTTGGTAACGTAAAGCATTCTGAAACCATTAAGTATCACGACATGGCTACTGAGCTATTTTTAGAAAATTCAAATAGCTATGGCTATGAATTTAAATATCTTGCTAATGATAGGGTTGGTCAAATGTTTCCTAATACTAATATATATTTATTAGACCATAATTCTAGTAATGACAATACATTTGCTAGAATGGATGTAGGATTAGATTTAGGAAATAACAAAGACATGATAAGTAGTGCTACAAGTTGCAATATGTGGGATGATACTACTTGGAGAGACATAAGAGACATTTATAATGTTTGGGTAGGAGATAGATTTTATCCAGAACGTTCATTTTACACTCTTGATAGTGGAGAAATACGACTCGTATCTTCTTGGATGATGGATAATGACTTACAAATGCTTGTTCCATCAACGACATTTGCTAATGAAACTTTATATTATTTTCATAGAGCTGCCATGAAAGATGGTGCTTACATGACAGGATTTGATATTAGTAATTGGTATGGTTGGCAGGATACTGCAGAAGAGTTCTCAAATAATTTCTTTGGAGCAGATGTAACAGCATCAATTGTTCAATCTTTTGAAGCTATATCTGGACAAATATGGTGGAATGAAGAGTATGAAGATGGTTATGGTACTTTTGACCCTAACGATGGTGTAATATTAAGTGGAGCTGATTTTAATGCTTGGGGTGTGTTTGCAGTAGAAACACCAGCATTGTGGTTTGGAAAGCTACACGATGTACTGTCAAGCAACTTCCTTACCACTCAGTATGAAACCACATTCCTAAGAGGTATAGTTAGTGCTAATACTAACAATGATGAGCTTGACACTATAGATTTTGAAGACTGGATTGTTATGTATCATTATGATGTTGCAGTTAGAACTGCATCAGATTCACAAAAAGCAGAAAGTCAAGTAATGTTTCAAGATTCAAGTGGTACATTTATAGTTCCAGCAGATAATTGCTCAGCTAATATTAGATTTAGCACAATATTCTACGATTATGGACTAGGGGAATCTGAATCATATTCTCCTGATGACAATCTATTTGAAGGTAGTGATGCAATTTTTAGCCAAAGTGGTGACTTTGTTCACGAGCATAATAGTTGGAGGATTGCTGGTGACGCAGGTCTTGACCCAGCTGCAACTGATTGGGTTAGAATAAGAGGAAATGTTAAAATTGGAGAAAAAGGTAGTGATGCATTTGGTATACCTAAAGGAATGTCATTGTATATGACTGGGTTCCAAATTGGAACAGGAGGATGGTATCAGTCAGATGGTACTCAGTCAACTGGTATGGAAAACTTTATAATCTCTGACGACTTTGGAGGTGCTTGTCAAATAAGAGTATATGACTTTGTTATAGCATATTTATTTGGAGTTTCAAATGCCTATAATAAATTAAAAATATCAAGTAGAGGAAGGGGAACAGGTCTTAATGCTAATGGAGATATAAACAATCCAAATAATAGTAGTGTGGTCTCTATAGCAGGCTCTGATAATCCAGTCGACAATCCAGTGAGTATGATTGCACATTTGATGGAAAAGGAGCTAGGTATTGATTTTGGAGGTAATTTTCCTACAAGTACAAAGAATGCACATGATCAGCATCATAATGGTACACTAGGAACAGATTTAGGTCACGACAAAGATAATTGGGAATTAAATTTAAATCTAAAAGATAGAACACAATTCAAGCAAGTTATGGAGGATATTGCAAAATCTTCAAACTCAATACCTATGGTTGTTACTGGAAAAGATGGTAATGCTGACTTAGAGTTCTTTTCTTTTAAAGAATCTTTTTCTAGTATATCTACTCCAACTATACCTACATATGGATGTACGTATAATTTTGAAGGAATATCTAATTATGATGTTAATGCAATGGTTAACAATGGTAGTTGCTTAACTGTAGATGGGGAACCTGCAATAATTGGATGCACAGATAATGAGTTAGGTTTAAACCCAGATATATTTGGACATTGCATATCTTTTACACCACCATTTAACAACCATGATGATGATGGTAATATTTTAAATCCTTCATTAGAATGGGCTCATGGATTGTGTGTTACAGGCCCTACTGATATTCGTTCATTTGACTATATGTATGGATATAATGCATCTAACCATAACATATACGCTAATATAGACGATAATTCTTGTCATTATGAATTAGTTGGTGGATGCAGCGATCCTTCTGCATTTAACTACGATGAGAATGCTGACTATAATGATGATAGCTGTTCATATGAAGCAGGCACACCATTAGAATGCCTAAAAATAAATCATCAAATTGTTACTGTTTATTATCCTGATGGAGCTAGTCCTGATGAGTCAGGAGAACTAAATGACTTTTTTCCTTATTCTATAAGTGGTACAGATATTGGTAATAATTATAATGGTCACTATAGTATACACGTTATAGAGATGATAAAGCAGCACGTTAGTGGTGTCATAATGAATACACTAAATAAATTTTTTGCAAAAGATATGAATGAATGGCTCTTCTTTCACGAGTTTGACCAAAGCAATTATTGTAATGGAGAGCTAGGTTCTTTTGATTTTATGCTCCCTCTAGCCTTGCTTAGCTATCAAGTTGAAATATATGCTAGAAAAGCAGCTTTAGCTGGTGGAGATAATCATTATCACTCAGTAATAACTTTATATGGGTATGTACCAAAATCAACAGACTATATGGGTAATGAGTCCTTTTTATTATCACAATCAGTTTGGGATTCTTATCCTTGGATTGGATTTGACTACGATATTCCATTTTGTCCAGGATGGGGTGGAATACAGGACAGTCATGATAATTGGGATGCCTTCATTAGATATTTAGTAGATACTGGCTTTGACGATGGCGAAGAAGTTGATTGGCTTGGACAACCAGGCATAGGTCTTACTTGGCCTCCTTCTGGAAACTCTCCAAGAACACTACTTGATATTGCAGATGTCGAGATAAGTAGCGATATAGATGATTGCGATGAATTATATGAATTTTTAGGCTTGTGGAACACTCACTGTCAAGCAAATAGTTTTAATGTATTTGGTGGTGGAACAATCTTAGAATGGTTTGAGGAAAATCTTCCTAGTGGTGTTGATTTTTGCAAATTCATGATTCTAATGGCCAACACAGGTGAAGCAACATCCTTAACAGCTGATTTCCTTGGAGTTAGCACCTCATCAATGCCAGATTATTATGAATCAGATGGAACAATATCAGCTTATCATTTATACCTATCAGCGATGAGCCATTACAATGTTTCTTCAGGTTTTGCTGATTCAGGATATAGAGGTGTACCATGGCTAGAAATATCGCAAGAGGATTATTATAATGGACAAGGTGGTTTCACAAATTGTTGGTTTAATGGTCTTGACATATTAGCTAATAATAATTTTGGATACGATATATGGGCTTACTTTGAAACCTCTCCTAGCTCTGGAGCTGCTCTTGATGTTACTAGAGTTATCCCCATCACAACAGCATCAGGAAATAGCATTGAGTGTAAAAGTTTTGTTATAACGCCAAATTCTAATGGATACGCTAATTTATTGACTAATGGTAGCGCAGAGTTGGGTGGCCTAGATTATAGTACAACTGAGATTTCTCTAAACAAACACACAAGAAATCTTGTTTACTTCTTTTCATCTGCTACTAATGGAGTACACTCTAATGGTCAAGAATTTAGAAATTATGATTGGAGGTCAACTAATCAAAATGACCCACTATCATCTAGTGACCCAATGTGGGATTATATACTTGACAATAATTCTACACGTGTTCCCATAGGCATAGTAAATGCATGGGGTTTTCGTAATGGAGATGAATCTAACTGGCATATTGCACCACATGGTAATATTCTGCATGATTATTCAATTTATGGAGAAGGAATTAATAGGTATAATTCTAGAATATCAACATCAACCACAGCTAGTTTTAGAGCTGATTCCTCAATAGATACTATAATTAAAGCAGATGAGATAATTAAATGCAAGATATATCAAAGCAATCCAAAGAAAATAGTCTCTAGAGTTAAGGTTAAATTTGATTACAATGAAGAAGCATCTAGTTATAGTCAAGAAACTGATTGGGAATATTGGAGTGATATGAATGGTATCAAAGGTACATACTACCTTCTAAATGGAGAATATCCAACTGGGGAAGAGATACTAGATTACTATAGCTTGGAAAGGCAAGGTTACGATGAAGATGGAACACCTAATATATATGCAGCATCTTCTAAGATTATAGAATGTAAAAATACTAGCGATGTTGAGACAGCTGAAAAGATTAGACGTTCATATCTTGGTATGCATATGAACCAAAAAATTAAAATGGACTTAACTCTACCATTAAGGTATACTACTTTAGAGTTAGGAGATTATGTAGCTTTTGATAAACTAATTGAAGGTAAAAAAGCATATGGAGAAGATTATAGTCTAGAGTCATACATTAAAACCAAGAGTATTGAAAACCCAGATGGTATATTTGAATCAAGGATTGGTCAAGTTGTATATCCAATATTTTTAATTGAGAAAATAGAATACTCATTAAGGGGAATTAGAGTTGTATTAGAACAAGCTCATGATTGGACAGGGGAAAAAACAACTTCGTTTTTTGAACCAATAGAAGATGAAATTATTGATATTGAAGGATGTACTGATCCAACTGCAATGAATTGGAACCCACAGGCAACCATAGATGATGGTACATGTCAATACGTTGATGGCTCTATTGATATAATTGGATGTACAGACCCACTTGCAGATAATTTTAATCCAGAAGCAGTAATCTCATGTGAAAATTGCTGTGAATATCCAGAAATTGAGGGATGCATGGATTCTAATGCAGCTAACTATAATCCAGATGCTACGTTGGATGATGGTTCTTGTTGGTATCTAGACCCAATGGAAGGATGCATGAATCCACTTGCATTAAACTACAATCCTATGGCTACATTACCTTGTGATGCCTGTTGTCAATATCCAACCAATGAACAGATAGAAGCAGGAATTGCTCCTATTGGTACCTTTATAACTCAAGATGGTGGTTTTTTTGGAGGCCCACCAGGAGCTGTTAAAAATAGTTTTGGAGGTAGTGAGGATGTACTCATTGAGAACCCTTACCAAAGTCAAGATTATCCATGGACTCATTTTAGAGAAAATCAAACAGGAGCTGCATCTAAAACAATATTCTTTGTACAAATTAGTGCTGACCATTTTTATCAAATGAATTGGGCAAACATGAACTATCTTGTTTATAGAGTGGAAGACTTAATTAGGCAACAAGTTGTTAAGGAAATTACAGTTAACCCAGATGGCCCTGGGGCAGAAGTTGACTTAGTACAAAGAATACTAAGAGACGATGGTATTGAAGAAAATATTATTGATGGCAGTCTACTTCCTAGTTATCAACAAAATTGTGTTTTTACCATAGATGACCCTGGACTTTACAGAGTCACTGTTGATGTTACTGCGCATAGTGGTGGAGGAGTAGAGGAACATTTTTTAACTGATCTATGCGTATTTTCACAAAGTAATTATAACTTAGAAGAGATTGTTAATTCACAGGAATTTAATCAACTATATTTAGGTGAATCCTACTATATGGACTTAATGCAAAGTGGAAATGTATACCAATGGATTGCAGGAGGTTTCACAATTTATGGTGTAGATGTTCTTGATATTGTTGAAATGACAGGTACGATTTTAGGTAATAATAATAATTCTACAGATGCCAGAAATTATAGTTCTATTGAGCTTGCAGGTTATCCAGCTGAAAATTATGATACAATGTTTTCAAATATTAATTATACACTTAAGTCTGAAGTAGGGGATGGTAACTTTGATGGAGCTATTAATGTGCTGGATGTTATGAAAAAAGTAAATATTGTTCTTGGAATTTATGATTGGATAACATTTGACGATTAACCCAAACATAAAAATAAAAAATAAGGAGATATATATTGCCTAGTCAAAAAGAAACTCTTAATCATGCTCGTCAAGATTATATACAAAGTAGGAAAAAACTAAATTTCCAAGGGGCAGGTCTAATAAAAGATGCTATTTATGTTCAAGGCAATTCAGTATTTATTGATAGCGAGAAAGTTCAATCTTTTCAAGGTTTGCAAATTGATTATAGTGGCGACATATCAATAGGATGCTCTTGGGCTACTAGTTTTTTTGATTTCACTATAATGGATAATGAGGTTAATAGAAAAACAGATTGGATATTATGTGCTAATAATCAAAGTGGTGTTGCTTTATTTTTTGGTGTATCAAGAGACCCATCAAAAAGAATTATGGATATATCAAACCTACCAAATGGTGGAGAGCTATTTACATTCAATGAAATAAATGGTTCTTTTACAATAAATAATGCTTTGGCAGGTTTGGGGGACTTCTCTAGTAGACTAGGAATTAGAAGAGATAGAACCAATACATTTAAATTTGGTGGTCTACATGATAGATGGACAAATACTAAAGAAAATTGGGGAGACTTAGGGGATGGAATTGTAAATGTTGATAATTCTAATAAAATTAAGTCTAGATTGACTGGTTTTGAAGTTAATAGCTTTAAACGTAACATTACAAAGGAGCAGGCTATTAGAAGAAGTCTTACAAATAAAAGAATGAATAAAAATAAACCTAACATTGGAAGGATTAATACAGGAAAAAATAATATAAAGAGGAATAAAAATGGCTATAATAAATAGAGAGAGGATACACAATCCAAGGTTTTACGTTGATAGGGGAAAATACCTAAATGCTACAGGTGTTACACATAAGTGGAAAGCATCTTCAAAAATAGTTTCACAGGCAACTCAGGATGAATATGGATTGACTGAGAATGACATTGATGCTTTAACTAGCTTTAATCCAACATCTCCAATGTTAATCCAAACTAGAGATAAAAGTGTTCCTGTAAAATTTGCGATCTATATGGGTTTACAGGATGGGGAAACTGGAATTAATTTTATAGGTGCTCTCTGTCATAATCTAGATAATATAGCAGCAACAATTCAATTTGATTTCGCAAAAACCAATTCGTGGTCAGACCAGGATTTTTCAGTTGCAAATGATGGTGACTTACAATTAGGAGAGAATGTACCTGTTACCCCAATTCTTAATTGGGGGCATAATACATTAGGGGCATATAAACCTAAAATTGGTACCACTCTCATTGAAATAGATTATACTTTAATTAACTTACCAATAAGTGATAGCGAAAATTCTGATGGAACTTTTATAAATAGTGGTATATCAGATGGGTTGGCCTTTTGTATTGTGACAATAGCCCCAGAGGGCCCCTATTTTACAGGAAATCTAACCTTAGGCTCTATAGTATATGGGAACTTCTATGACATGCCTCATTCTCCAGATATAAATTATACATACAATATTAAAAATGATGGGATTCAAAGACAAAAGACTCTTGGAGGAGCAACTGTTGTTAATGCTACATATACAAAAGCACCATATTGGATAGTAGATTTAGAGCAATCGAAAAGAACAAGGCCATTTTCATCACACACTGTTACTGACTCAGAAACAGTTCAAAGCCATAGAACTTGGGAGCTTTCTTTTTCTGCTTTATTTGACTATGATTTAATGAGCCCAAATAGAGATTTAAGTTATCAGGCTATTTCAAATGATTTTTATAGCACATTTTTAAGAAGGACACTAGGAGGGCAGCTTCCATTTATATTTGAATTTAATACTAAAACTATAAGTACTTTCGAGCAGGATAATTATGACATGGGTCAACCATATAGTGCTGGAATGGTAGTAAATGCAGGAGAGCATTACCCAAATCATTTCGTTGTAGGTAGGTTAGAAGATAGTGATTTTGCATTTGAGCAGATTGCTCCAGGAGTATTCAACATATCTATGACGATAGAAGAGACTTGGTAACACCTACCTTTTTAGGTAGGGCAAGATAAAGGGGATAGTTTTTTTAACGATTTTCTATCCCCTTTTTAGTTAATAATTACATATCTGCAAAAGGAAAATCAATTGCAGGTGCACGATCAGATATATCCTCATAAGGTATTTTTATAAATACTTTATTATTATCTTGATATGCATCCCTCTCATAATTATTAGTCTTCAATAGCTCTACAATACCTTGTATAGTTATTTCATGACATAAGTTTGTTTTTGTAGAATATATAAAAAATACCAGATGCACATTATCCTGATCTTCTCTAAATGTCTTCCACCACCATAGGTAATCCTCTAGGTCTTCTAGCTTTAGTCTAAGTATGTCGTGACATCCTTTTACCTCTGAGAATATAAACTTACCATCATTAACAAGTATATAGTCTGGCATCTTTCTTATCTTCCTAGGAATCTTCATAAAGGTATGAATATCTATATGCTCATTCTCTTCAAACCCAAATGGCCTAATAAAACGCTGTGTTTTATAATAATATTCCTTTGCTTTATCAGAAGCTAGTCCTGTTGCTCTTTTTTTGTATTCCTGCTTGTGGTTACTACTCATCTATCTTTCCTTTCCTCTCTAAGAGAGTTTGTTTTCCATAATTAGCTATTAGTATAGCATCACTTATATTAAAAGTCATTTTTATATTTGGATATATAGCCTCAGCCTGTTCTCTAAGATACCTTTTTCTCATCCTTCTAGTTAATTTGCTAGGAGTATTGTATATATCCATCCATTTTCTAGGGCCAACATACTCAACATTTATATCTTGAGATGCTAGTACTCCCTCCCATTGACCTAGGTTTTGTCCAAAGCTAAATGTAGATACCACTCCTTGTCCTGGAAATGCATGTACATGTTCAACAAAAGCATATGCATTGTGCTTACCTACACTTACAGGTATTCTAGATGATAGCTCCTCAACCATTCCATTTGGTGTAGCTGGGCACCTAAATACACTAACATTTTCTATTTGTTGGTCTATGTATATCAATGCAGCCCCACCATTTTTACCTGGGTCAATTCCTATGATTAACAAATCTCCTTCAAATATTAAATCATCATTTAGTATTAAATTTCCATTTGGTTCCATTGTAGTTTTCCTTTCTTTCTTCTTCTAAAGAGTTATATAATTTTACCTTATCCCCATTGAATCCTAGCACAGCCTTTCCAGACGTACCATACCTTACCTTGGATGCAATAAGCTCAATCCTATTTCTACTAGAATCCTTGTCTACTAAGTTTACTTTATAATGATAATAAACAAAGAATACGTTTTCAGCTACCTGTTCAATTGCACCACTTTCTGCAAGATCAGATAACCTTGGTCTAGCATCTCCTCTACTTTCTAAGCCTCTATTTAATTGAGACAACAATACAGCTGCACAATCTTGTGTCTTCACTAACCACTTATAGTCATTGCATATCTTTTCTAATTGTAGTCTCCTTTGCTCAATCCTAGTATCAGGCACAATTAGTTGTATGTAGTCATCAAATATTATATCTGGCTTGAATTTTTTAACTTCAGCTGCTGATTCTGCAAAGCTATTTAGCTTGTCAAACATAAGGAATTTTTCCTCATTGTACTTTTCCTTTACTAGGTTTTTAACTCTAGATAGCTCTTCTGCAGCCTCTAATCCCCTAATTAGGCCATTTCTTATATCTAAGTATGATAATGTACCACTTTCAAGTATAAATAGTTTTTTAAGCATTTCTACATTTGTCATTTCTCTGTTAAAAACTATCACTTTTAACCCATTATCTATGCAATGCTTTATAAGATTTATCATTGTTGTAGTCTTTCCATGGCCTGGCCTACCACCTAGTATTGTAATCTCACCACGTGTCATACCACCAGACAATTCATCTATTCCTGAGAAACCAGTCTTCAATATATTATATCCACTAGTTTCTATGCTTTTGATTGTCTCATCTAGTAATGAGTCCATATCATCTTTTTGGCCAGGCTTTAAATCTATAAACCTACCTATAGATGTATGTGCATCACTTAATAGGGAGTACACATCTGGATTATTCGAGTAAGACAAATCTACTAGGTTAGTTGATTTAAAAATCAAATCCCTTAATAGCATTTTTTCATATATTGTCTTAGCATAATCATCCACCATAGATGTATATCCACTTGTAAGACCTGTAATATAATAAGCATCTAGACCTATCTCTTTATCTTTACTTGTTAGCTTAGAGCATATGCCTACCATATCTACTTTCTCTCCATTGGAGTGTGAGTCTATTAGCTTATCCCACAATCTTTGATTTTTCTTATCGAAAAACACATTTTTACCTATTAGGTATGGTGTTACTTGGTCTATTTTTGATGAGTCTTCTATTAATGTTCCTAATACACGATTTTCTGCCTCAACTGAGTGAGGCATTTCTCTTTCTTTTTTCATTCATTTCCTTTACCTGTAGAATATAAATACAGTATTTGTTGTATTTCTATTTCTTGTGTTTTTAATATTTACTTTAATTACTTTTTTCATAGATTTTCTAATTCCTTTATTCTAGAAAATATAAGATATGGTATTTGTGGTACTATAGAGTTCCCCATTGCCTTAATCCTAGCCTCCCTATCAGGAATCAACTTACCTACTCTTGATACTCCTCTAGGCTCGTGTATCCAATTGGGTATCCCATTAACCACTCCACCCAATCTGGATTTAGATAAGCCACTTTTGTGCTTTTGTATTCCATCTCTGCTACTCGACTTACAAGATCGTTCCCCTTCCAGTTCTTCGTCTTTCTTCTTGCATTGTAGTCTGAGGCCACTGGGGTAGGCAACAATCCATATTCGCTCTCTTTTATGTGGAGCTCCAACTTCTCTTGCCTGTATACACTGCCATTCAGCATCATACCCTGCTTGGGCAAGGTCGTTAAGTACGACTGAGAGTCCCCTATGAGTGAGAGCTGAGACGTTTTCAATAATTGCCCATCTGGGTTTACATTGCCTAATAATTCTAAACATTTCTTTCCAAAGACCTGACCTTTCTCCTTCAATTCCTTTCCCCTTTCCTGCCATAGAGATATCTTGACAAGGGAAACCCCCTGTAACAATATCTACTCTTTTATAATTTATCTTTCTAGGAGTTAATTCTCTAACGTCATTATAAACAGGTACTCTTTTAAATTTCTTTTTTAGAACGATTTGGCAGAACTCGTCTATTTCACAGAAACCTATTATTTTAACATTATCTTTTAGTGCCCACTTTGCAGATAGAGAAAAACCCCCTATTCCACTAAATAAGTCCAGAAGATTCAGCATCTAACTGCTCCAATCTTTTGCAACTATGTCTTTGTGTAGCACATGCATAACATTCATCATTGTCACATTGCACACCACTTATATACTCATGCTTTTCACTCTGTGTATATTCTTCCCAACTATTCATTTTCTTTTCCTTTCCCTAAAGACCTTAGGTTTATCTTTTTCTTCTTTCAGTTTCTAGTAAATTTAATTAGTTTCTTTTTTGGCTTTGAAAACATATTCCTAGAATAATTTAAATAGGATAACATATAATCCATCTCTTCCTCTGTTATCCTTTGTCTTTTATCTTTATTTCTAGTATACATATCGCTAATTATTTTATTAGCATGTCTAAGCTGCTCTACTATACTAAAGTCTTTAGAGCCTATCTTAGCTATTTTTTTTACTTTTTTTTCTACATTTGTCATTTTTGTATTCAGCTCCTACTATTGCACTAACAGGCCAAGTATATTTAGACTGCCAATACTTAATTTTTTCCCAAATCTTATCATTCACTTTA
>CEUO01007485.1_pt1 | contig 12691 bp, 2 predicted proteins | sample 531391 | NCBI WGS metagenome assembly CEUO01 (sample SAMEA2622799, study PRJEB7988) | marine metagenome | isolation source: saline water (ENVO:00002010), including
AGGCTTTGCAATTTCTCTGAACGCATGAGTCGGGAAACCAGCCATAGTTGACAGGTCTGCGGAAGCGTTGAAGATTGACCAGAACAGGTCTTCCGCAGTAGCCTCTTCCTTTGGATCGAATTGCTTTCGAACAGCAGAGTAGGCTCTTGAAATGCTTCCCATAGTTCTTTCGAGTTGAGAAAGCACTGGCGACAAATCAGGAGTAAACGTTTCAGGCTCATACCCAGCGACATCACCAGCAATTGTCCTGACGGCTACGCCGGGGAAATCACCAAGAGGATAGTTACCAAAGTTCATGGCGATCATGTGATCGACCAAAGAGCTTAACCAATGCAGCTCTTCTTCCTCATCTTCAGGGGCTTCTCCCAATAGCAAGTCCCACAAGGATGCCATACCAGCACCAACGGAAGAGGCATACAAACCTCTCATCGACCACAAAACAATCGGCTGAAGAATGGTGTGTGTGAGCATCCCTTTGGAAGCTTTGCCCAGTTGCCCCGTCTGTACCATCAGCAGCATTTCTGCCTGCATGTTGATGTTCTTATGTCTCTGGCTTGCAAACATTGTGATAAGACGCAGCCAATTGCCTTCGCGTCTGGCACGACGCGCCATACCACTCATATGCATAATGTCCATTGTGGGCTGAGTTCGCTTCACAACTTGTTCTGCACGTTGACTTACTGCTATCCAATACGCCTCGCTGCCAACCTCGGTATTTAGTTCGCCACGTTTAATACGTTCGCGCACTTCAATCTTGGCTCCACCCCAAATAGCACGCAAAGCCAGTTCGTCAAATTTGGCGATACCACCCATGAACCAATCTGACCACGTTTTGTCTTTAACAAGAGCAGATGTGGGACGTTCCGTCAAACCCTCAGAAACCAAGCCATAGCGCTCTGAAGAGAATCGTTCACGCAAGTACGGCGAGTGCAGAGACATTTCTCTGGTTGACTCTGATGCGGCCATCCCTTGAGCGCCCTTAAGGATCAGTGTTGCATCCATGTCAGACGAAGCTGCCGCTAGGGATGCCACCTGATAGAACATGACTCTAGGGTTGACACCGAGAGCGCCAACCGTCAGGTTTCTTGCTACGGCTGTAGCCAGACTGTTTGCCGGATCTCTTTGCTTGTACGCCGATGGACCCTTAGTGCCAGACACCTCGACAGCCAAATCGTTAAGAAGGTCACGGTAATACTCAATAATCTTACGACCCTGCTTGCTTCCTCGAAGGAAACGAATCATGGTTTCGTCATTAAGAAGATTGTGTGCGTTTCTAATTGGCGCTGCCAGATGTCTAAGACCAGCGACTTGGTAAGAATGGTTGTTGTAAACGCTAAACGCATCGCCAAGAATGATAGGTTTAGTGTTGGCTACTCGTTCCTTCGTAATGCCCATCAGATCAAGGCTTTGATTATAGAATCTTCCAGCATCAACTTCGTCAACCTGCTTGGCCCCAAGATACCTGCGCCTAGGGAAGTAGGTGTGACCCTTGGTAATGTCGTATCCGACATGCTCAACAGAGTATTCCCTCATCGCGTTGCGCATGCTTCCATTAATTCGCTCAAGCATTGCGTCTGCAATTTGACGCTCACGGTTAAGCCTTGTCTGTTCAACCCCCTCCGGAACGGCAAGATGCATGTCTTCGATATTCCTCATATCTTCCGAAGTGAGAGAGAATTCAACCATATCATCAATGCGCATCTGGCTGCCCTTGGCAATTGAAGCTCTGGTTTCAAGGTCAGCAAAGTGACAAAGCAATGCAATACGCTCACCGCCAGTAATACGAATTGTTTTGCCGCTTTCTAGAGTAATGTCGTGATAATAGACATCAGAACGAGCGCCCGGCCCGCTTCTAAGCATTGCCCATCGACTGTACCTGCCAAGCTTGTCGCCTTTGACCAGCGCGGAAATTCGGCTTTGCTTGTTCGACATCGGCAAAGACATGCGGCGGATTTCTTCTTTACCCTCATCAGTATTCAGATCAATACCAATGCTACGCAGGTGGTCTTCCAAGAAGTCTTTGTCGGACTGGTATTGACCCAGCATTTGGCTCTGGCCATCAGCAAGGTCAACATACAGCCGTTGATACGTTTCAGAGTCACGGGTTCCTGAAATCCAAAGCGCGAACCTGTCCGGCATAAGAAGCATGGTCTTAGACCAGATATTCTTCGTATGGTGGATGACCCCACTCGACTCTTCTTTGTCCTGCCTACCTTCAAATCCAAGCCTTCGCCTAAGCTTCAATCGCTTGCGAATTTCCTCTTGGATCCTGTTTCGACTTTCTTGGTATTCAACTCTTCGCTGTTCACCGATAAGTTGGTTAGAGATTCGGTTGAGGTGCAGAATAAATCGAATAGCATCATTCAAATCCATAGCGTCTTGGAAGCTAAGGTCAGACACTTCCTGAGTGCCAAGGTGAGAAAGATCGCGGATCTTCAAAGCTATTTCAGGCGGAAGTCTAACGTCGCCCCCAGCCTCCTCCATTCTCGCAAGCATTTGCACGATGGAACGAAGCATCTGCTTCTCGTTTGTTGGGAAGTTCCTCGTCCCAATACCAAACTCTTCCATGATTGCTTTGGCGGTTTCATCAAACGTTGGACGGAGCTTGGCTTTAGTCAAAGCCTTGATTGACTTGTTTAGCTTCTCGTGTGCAATATCTTTCTGAAATTCGTCGAAAGCTTTAGATGTGAGCCTAATAGCCTCCATCATCTTGTTTGTTCTTTGCTGCGGCGTGCCTTCACCAAACTCGCGGCGGATAATCCACATAGGCAAAGAACGTTGAAACTTCTGGCTAGACATGCCAGCCTGTCTAACGGCTGAGTTGAATTCTCTTTCCAGAGACCTAGTCAAAGACCGCTTGGCCTTCAGGCGAGCATGTACCCTTTCAATGCGTGTCTGAGCCTTGGCAAGAGATCGCTCTCTTTCTGTCCTTACGCCAGCACGATACCCCTCACTTGCTGAACGCATTTGCAACCGAATCTGCCTCTTAAGAGCAGCGTAGTCAGCAATGTCTTCACGGCTCGTTCTTGCAATTCTTTCTTCTTGATCACGAAGACCTGCTGCTTCTTCTGGATCAAGTTCAGCAATCTCATCTACAGCGGTCTGCAATTCAGGTACAGCAGCAGCGCCAGTTCGCTCAGGGAACCGCCCTGCCTGATCAAGAAGCTTGCGGCTGGCCCCCGTGTTGGAGTCGTCTACGATATAGTTAGCAAGCAGGATGGACTTCTGCCAGATTGATGCAAGCTGCTCGTCAGTCAAATCGGGCAGTCGCTTCTTCATCTCTTCCTGCCACTCGCTGTAATTGGTCTTACGGTCGCGTACCTGCAACACAGCGCCAATAGCTACACGGTCGTCCCCTGCAATGTCGTCAATTGATATTTCAGCAGGCCTAACAGGAGAGAGGCGGATGTCAGGACTGCTTGGGTCATAGGTTCCGACGTTAGCAGTGGCTGACTTTACTTGGGTGGGGTCGAAGATTGCGACTGTATTAAGCGGAGAGCCTTCAAGACCAGACTCAGACAAAAGCATCCCATCAAATCCCAACGCTTTAATTTGGTCAACAATTCTGTCTTTTTCATATACCAGCCAGTTTCCCCGCTTTGCTGATTCTATCCATGCTTCTGATGGGGTTTGAAAATCAATCAAATTCCAATGCTTGCGTGGGTCAAACAACTTCTGCACTGACAAATAAACCGGCATCACGCGAGTGCCGCCAACCCCCCCATATTCTGTTGCCGAACCAAATCCAAACCGCTCAACCATGCGATCTCGAATGGATTGTCGCATTTGATCGTATGCTGCAAGTCCGGCATCAGTGCTGGGATCAATGTCTCTAATGCCCATTTCGTCAAACAACTGTTCTTCGTACGCCCGCATCTCTTCGGCTTGCGATATAACTTCATCCGATGGCTGACGAGGCCCACCAACACCACGCATCCAATCGGAAGCAAACTGAGAGTCAAGGGTAAAGAACATTAGGCCGTCATCAAATCTGGGCCTAAACTCAGTAAACTCTTGCTTGGTTCCGTGAAACGCTAGTTGAGGCTCGCCCTGATCATTAACTATTTCAGAGTTCTTGAACCATCGGCGGAACGCAGGTGATTGAACAGGAGGAGCAGGAGAAAGGCGTATGTCTCCTAGCATCTGTTCTACCGCTGCCTCATCTTCAGTCATGCCCAGTTGTGCAGACTCTTCAGCAGTTGGTTCACGCTGACCGTAGGTTCCTACATTGTCAGTCGCAGATTTAACCGACGTTTCGTTGAAGGCAACGTACTCACGGAAATCATCATTAGCAGGATCCAGAACAACGCCGTCGTAACCAGCTTCCATGAGCCGGTCGGTAACCTCATTGATCAAGTCTCGCTCTTCAAAGCTCTCAGGCTCCATGTTGGCCCAACGGTCCATGAATGATCGAGGATTGTCGGGGTCCAGAATTTCACCAGCCCTACCAAAGAAGGCAGACTGTTCAAATTCCTCATACTCATCAATATGCTCTTGGTTGATTACAAGAGGATTCTCAATGAGCAGGTTTACGGTCATCAATTGCCCTTCACCTACAGGGAAGCCTTCTGCGTCTACTTCTTTGAAAGCCTCTCTGTATCTGGTTGCTCTTGACTCATGAGGAGTGAAGTAGAAACCACGGCCAAGGAAGCCTGAGTCAGTAGTAGAACCAACACGGTCTGGATCAAACTTGAAGAACGGTTCTGCTGATGGGCTGCCGTGATAGAGATTCAACAGGTGGCCAGACATCGACTTCATCGATGGATGTGCTTTGCCTGCCGCTTGCCAATACTCTTCTGATTCATATGCCGGAATTGGCGACAACCGCAACGGGGGCATCTTCATCGATATTGAACGTATTGCTTGCGGTCGAGCCTTGCTTAAGATTTTTGGATCTTTGATGTATTTGAGAATGTCTACAGGCTTGTCAACCCACCCCAAACCATTGCCCTCTACAACAACAGGATAACTGTCGTGTTCTACAATACCAAGGTCTTGTGCGGCAACTGCCCCATCTTGTCCCTTTGTAAATTGAATTGCAGCAACCACAGTTCCAATATCAAGAGACCTAAACTTTGGTTCTTCCATCATCTCAACCATCTTTGTGAGATTAGGAAATCCGCGAGCCACTAATGCGTCAGCACCGATCTTAGAACCTTTATTGTTGCCAACCTTGGTTTCGTTCCAACCAAACATGGCGCTGCGGCGCACTTCAAACGTAGATTGAGCTAAAGCATCTTGAGCTTGAGCCAACGTATCCCAAGACACTCTCCACAGGTCTACCCACTTTGCTTTTTCCTGTTTGGCAACAACATCTGTGTTAAGAGCAGTGGATCGCTTGTTATTGAGTTCTACAAGAATTTCGTCTTCAGTCAGCCGTCCAGAACGAATAGCCCAATCTAGTTCAGCAAAGTATGCTTTCAAGAACGTAGCATTGCCCATTAAGTTTTCACGGTTGAACAACGTCACCAAGCCTATCCCATCAGTTGCGTTCACGCGGTTTAGGAAGGTAGTTGCAACATTAAGAGCAGTAAATGCCCAGCCCGCTTTGCCTTTTTGTCCCTTAATAAACGGATAGCCAGCTCCGCCTTGGAGGGGGATGCTTATCCCAGACGCTGGGTCAAGGCCGGGATAATTGCCAACTTTCATTCGATCAGCAAAGAACGCGAATGCACTTTTGCCACGAAACTTTGAAAGTGAAATCTTGGGAATTCGGGCAGTAGGTGAAAGACGCATGCCAGTATCGACAACAAAATCAAAGACTGAAGAATCTATCTCTTCATCTAGCACAACGCCGGGTTCAGCCATAACCCCGTTGCGTACATCTTCAGCCGTCAGGCTGGTTATTTCTGGCTCCGCGACAGGAGACATCATAGGGCGCTCGTCTGTCGGCTCAACCACCTCATCATCGCCAACAGGTTCTTTAGTTACAGGAGTAATTACACGGATGGTTCTGTCTTGATCCGCTACATCCTTCTTAACGCGAGCGCGTCTCGGTGCCCTAGTCGGCAACGAAATTTCGTCTAAGGTCTTCCCGTCAGCCATCTGACGAACAACGGCATCAAGATCCTGTGCAAACCGGCCTTTGAACCCATACTTAGCCGAAACAGATCGCAAGTAATCAACAAACTGAGAAATCAAACCTTGATCGGCTGATGATCTTCCAGCTCCAATCCTGCCCAACTCTTCCTCAGCAGCAGTAGCTAACGCTTCTTCAAGTAGAACGTCTGGCGGAAGTTGAGCAAACGCCTCGGCACGGTCACGCCCCAGCCTTTTTTGGTATTGCCGCAATGTTCGACCCAACTGCTCGTCGGACATGCTACCTACTAGATGGTTATACAGCTCAGGAGATATCTTACGCGCGCCATGAACCATTTCATGTCCAACAATGCGAAGATAAACCTGACGAGTAAATGCTTTTTCACCTCTGCGTAGTTTTGACTTTGGCCCCTTTCCCAGACTTGCGTCAACGTAAATAACCCCGTCATGATACAATCCATCAAATGCAAGCTTGGGGTCAACCTCTACTTGGACGATCCTAAGAGGCTTTCCAACCCTTCTTCCAGATCGCCTTGCCATGATTCGCAAACGCTTAAGAAGAGCAGGCTGACCTTTTTCTCTTTCTTCTTTGCGACCGATAACCCTGACCATCGGTGCTTCCCCTTCATTTCTTTGGGGCAATCCAGCACTTTCTCTAAGCTTGGCTTCGACTACGTCAGCAGACTGCTGGTTAGAAGCCTCAGTCTGCGTTGCGTCAGTTGCAACAGAAGGAGTGGTTTGAGCAACAGGCTCTGCTGCTAGGGACTGGTCTTCTGCTGTCATATCTTGAATTTCTTCAGGGTCCATCTCCATAGTCTCATACACAGGCGTAAATTCTTCGCCACGATCCATTGCAGCCTGTGCATGAGGTTGATTTCTCATTTCGGCCCGAGCATCCGCTTCCCTTTGCGCTTCCTCTTTAGTTGCAAAGTCAGCGTCTTTACCTTCTCCGTAGGTGAACACTTCAAGCAAATCGGTATTATCGTCAAATACTCCAACACCCCCTTCTACACCCTCTGGCAGCTCTTCCGGATCAACAGGCGCAACAGCAACCATTTCCGGCGCGCTTTCAGCTTTGCCCGCTGCCTCTGCTGCCTCTCTTTCAGCTATTGCAGTCCTAATGTCTTGACCGAGTAGTTTGTTTATTTCAGCACGCTTCTTCTTTTCTACACTTTTGCCCTTGGCATAAATGGCTGGGCCAACAAACGCGCCGCCAAGAGTTCCAAGAATGAATGCGTCCAAGCCCCCGTCAAACGCACTCGCGTCGTACCACTTCTTCTCGGGGTCATAATGGTTGCGTATCATGTTATGAGCGACTTGAGTTAGAAACTCTTCGCCACCTTCGGTGATTGCACCCGCTGCCAAAGCTTTGATTTTGTATTTGTCAGACAGGACTTTCAATGCTTTAGAAATCCTGCCGCCTTCCTTTAATGCGACTTCTCCTACTTCCTTTGCTTTGGCGTTTCCGATTAGCTTGGCAGCGGTCCTGTTTACACCTGCGCCAATAGCTTCCATACCAACTTCTGCGATTGCATACCCAACACCCATAGTCCATCGTTCAGCGTCATCAGGAGTCATGCCAGCCTCACGCATGACACGGTCGTATTCAGATAGACCTTCACCCAAACCCATCAAGCCAAACGTGGAAAGAACGGGAATAGCAGTAATCTTACCACCAACAACCATTGCAGCAGACAATAAAGAAGAACCAGCCACATTGCCGATTTTTCTAGACCATCCTTCAGGATCGTGAAACCGCGTGGCCAATTCCAAAGGAGTTCTTGGCCTGCCAGCGTACAGGTCGATTTCGCCATTCTTTATTTCGTCCAAAGCCTCAAGAACAAATGGGTCATCTCCAAAGAACGGGTAAAGTATGTTTGCTCCGCCTTTTTCAGAAGATTCTCTTAGGCCAGACAATTGATCTTCAATCCAAGCAACAGGGCCAAATTTCTTTTTTTCTGCGACGCTCATTTCCCACGTTAGATCCATCATTTCTTTAATGCGATCTTCACGCTTTGCTGCTTCTGGGTTGGCTTCACGCCATAGGTGATATTTCTCTGCCGCTTCCGCCTCTCGCCGCTGTTGCGCAAGCCTTCCCCTAATCATCAAATGTTGGACTTCAGGTCTTCCGCTTGCTGCCAACGTCTTTGGCCCCAATCCTTCTGCATAAGGATCGAACGTTTTAGGAGGCTTTCCTTCCTCATAAGTTGTTATTAAGCCCAGATCACCTTTAACCTGCTCTGGACCCGGCTTCAATTTGCCTTCTGGAGTGAAGAAAAAATCTTTAACTTCATCCAAAGTCATATTGGCTAGATATGGATGTAGAGACCGCCTTTGCACCCGCCGGTTTTCTGCAATCTTTTCTTCCAAACGTCTAGTTTGTGCATACACAAGACCCTGAGTAACTAAATGGCTGCCTTTTCTATCTTTCGGCACGTTTGCAAGTTGTTGCCTTGCCCGCCCTTCTTCGTCAGCAAGCTCTCGGAGCAGATCAATTTCTTCTTGCTTAAGACGAAAGACAGTTTCGGCATCGAGATCAAACTCAAATGGCTTTCTTGGCTCTTTAGGCTCTTCCTTCTCAGGCGGCGGCATAAACGCGCTTTGCCCAGCCATAGGGTTGAGATTGTCGAACGCAGTTGCATTTGTGTTGTCAGGAAACGTGGTCATTACTCGGTAACACCCTTGTCTAGCAGATAAGAGTAAATAGCGTGTACAATCTCTGGGTTGCTTTGATTCAACTCTTTAAGGCTGATACCCTGTGCTTCAAGAACTGAAACAACATCCGGTAAATTCATTTTCTTGCCAGAGGATTCTAGTGTCGGAAGAGAATCAAGAATTCCCATGGCGTTCGGTCCTAGCTCATTAACAATAAATTCAACATTGGATGGAGCTGGTGCTGGTTGTGTCAGAGGCGGGCCAGACATGGGAACAACGTCATTTGGCGCAACGTTGGCAGGCACTGAAGGAGGGGCCTGCGTAGCAGCAGCCTTGGCAGCAGCCTTGGCATTGGCTTCAGCAGCCTTGGCAGCAGATTCAGCCTGTTGCTGCTCTGCCTTTCTCTGTTGATCAATTAAGTCGTTGAAAGCAGTGTTGCTTCTGCCAAGCCAAGAGTATGTGCTTGCCTCTTGTTCTGCCCACCTGCTTCCAAAGTAACGCTCGCCTGCTTCATTCCAGCTTTCTCTGAATTTGGCCATATCTGACTCAGACAAATGTTTAATAAACGCTTGCCTGCGTTCGGCTTTGGTATTTCCACTAAATCCAGCATCGTACAAAGCCCAATCCAACATCGATTCCCTGCCGGATTCAGACAACGAATCAAACCGTGGATCCATGACAGGACTAACAAATGATGCCATTTCTCTGTTAACAGCAGCGTCAGCTTCTGTTTTTGGCAAACCAAAGTTAGCACTATGAATCGTTCCGTTTAATGTGTAGATTTCTTTTCGTTTTGCGTCAATTAATCTTGGGTTTGTTGCAAGAACAGCGCGAGCTTGTTTAAGCTGTTCTTTAGAAACCGCGTTCATGGTCTCTTCGTCACCCATCAAAGAAAGCTTTTGTATAACTTGATTAGCTTCATTGATTTGCTCTTTTAGTTGCCTAATTTCTTTTTTTGCATCTTCAATATCTTCCTTAGCGCCTGCAATTGTTGTGCGATGCCGCGAAGCCTCATCTTCCGCCTGACCCGCAGCAGCCGATTTCACACCTTGAGCTTCTTTTCTAAGAAGTTTCAATGCTTCAGCTTCTGGAGAGCCGGTTCCGCGACGACCGCCGCCGTAATAAGCATTTCTTGCTTCGTCTAGCTTAGAGTCGCGGTACGCATTGATTAATTGAAGAATTTTCTCAGGTGTCCCCCCCGATTCAGCAAATTTACGCATAGCGTCAGCCAGCTCTGGCGGAATAGTCCCATTTGCTCCAAATGAGTCAGCCATAGCCCCGCCCATGATGGCGTTGGCAGCAAGCTGTTCTTCAGTAAGAGCGTCAGCCCACCTAGAAAGCGAATCTTCATAAGCAGCAGTCTGATTAAACAAATGGACTTCAGCATTTGTTTTCTGAAGATCAATCAGGTTACCGAACATTTGTTCGCTAATAGGTACAGTCAACCCCTTGGCAGTCCGTGCATACAGACCACCCGTTGTTGGGTTGACAAACACTTCAGTCGTACCGACGTTGGTGTGTGTAGCTCGACGGGGAACAGGCGGTCGATCCGGCCTTCTGCGAGCGCCTCGACTTCTAGCAGCAGCAACGTTAGCAGAAGCATCCTGTCCTTTGCCGGGAGCAGCAGGCATAGGGGCAGATGGGTCATACTGACCACCCTCTTCGGGTTGGTAATCTGACGTTACGTCTTGACCACTTACAGCAGGCTGCGTTGGCCCTGTTTCAGATGGGTCTGGAGCTGTAAGACCCTCAACAGAACCCTCTTGCTTGTCAAACGAAGGGTCAAACATGCCTCCTGATTCAGCAGACCTTTGACCAACCTCTTCAATAGCTTGATCTGGATTTGGGCCAATATCAAACCCAACAACAGCTCCAGCAGCGGAAGCTTCGTCCGCCAAACGCTTTTGCACGTTGGCAGCCACATCAAGCTTCTGCATTTGCACTGCCTCGTCCAGCTTGTAGCCGCCAGTAAGATAAGCAATGTCAGACGACATCTGGGAAATTGTGTCTCCCAAATACGTCTTAGCAAAGTTGTCGAGGCGGGTTTGAAAGAATTCGCCCTGCCTCGTAGCTTCACGCTGCAAGCCTGTTACATAAGCAGTGTCTTGCCTAGCCTCACCGGCAAAGCCTGACCCTGCTCTGTAACCACCTGCAATTTCTACTCCGTATGCCATTGTTGTTTCCTAGCAAATTCTTTGCGTGTAGTTAGTTCTAAGGGGCTGGAGGGCCAGCGTATTGACCGTAAGATCCCCAGCCGCCCGTGTTGTAACCGCTTGGCCCTTGGCCCGGTGCATACGGTATGCCTCCCCACTGACCTTGAATAGCTCCCGCACCTAAGTTTCCAGCAGCACTGCCAAACAAGCTGCCCCAGTCAAAGCTTCCTAGACCACCCATCGCAGCGCCTACGCCGCCGCTGACAGCAGCGCCGACTGCCGCAGGCACAATAACGTCGCCAAACAAGCCTCTACCAAGGTCTTTCTCAATGTCAGCCGCGTAGCTTTCCCACGGGGTGGCGTACATGTTGTAGAGCTTCTGGAACCCAAGATCAATCCAAGGAGCAGGGCCGATTGGCGCTCTAGCCAAGGTGTCAATCTTTGCCTGTGCATACATCTGGTCAGTCTGTGCAAGACCTGATGCCAACTGAGCGTCAGCAGCCATCTTAGCTTTATCAGCACGATCATTTACAGCGTCAACCGCTTCAGTAGCACGGTCTTCCAGACCAGCCTTCCAATCTTCAACCGCAGTCGTGCCTACAAGGCCACTTGCAAAGCTCTTGCGGGCAATCTGACCTTTACCCTGCCTCTCCCTGCGACGAATGTCTTCAATAGCCGTAGTTGACTGCTTGTTAATGTCCGCCATCTGGGAGTCGTATGATGCTTGGTATGCAGCCTTGTTCTTTGCGAACATGTTCTCGACAAGGTCAAGCTGCTGAGTAAACACCGACCAATAGCGATCATACTGCACACGGGAATCTGCAATAGCCTGATCGTAGTAGTTACTTACGGCAAGGCGGCCCATGCCTGCCCATTCACGCAAGGGGTTCGGGGTCTTCTTAGTACCGCCGAACATGTATTCCATAAAGCCGCCCATTACTAATCGCTCCTGTTTCTTGCGCGACCCGCTACTGCTACTGTCGCAGAAATTGTTTCAATGGCCCAAGGCATGGCAACTGCGCTACTCTTGAGCTTCACGAAGATACTTTGACCTCTGGACCGCGTGTATTTCCACGGGTTCCTTCCAGCGGTCCACTTGTCGGTAATTACGGGGCTACTAGCCTTGGCTTCTTCAGCCGTATCGCCGACGTAGATTTCATACTGAAGCCTGTCGTCTGTAGCTGTCGGCGAAGTATTGTCAAGCACAGCAGCAATCCGCATAAGCTTGGCTTCATTTACGTTGTCAACAAAGATTGGCCCAATCCACACATGCGAGTCGATTGGCCTAGTTGAGTTGATCCCGTTCTGGTCATCTTTTCTAAGATCGGAGAAAGCACGAACAACACCGTCGTAGCCGCCTAGAAGAACCCTGCGATTTTCAGGATCCAGACTGTTGTAGGTAATTGCTCGGCACGGTCCAACCTCAGACGGGTATTCCATCGGCCAAAGACTGTCGCTTCTTTCGTCATAGTAATAATGAGTAGAAGCCACAACATTAGGCTGATCTTTGGAATGCAAGAAGATGTGTACGCCGTACTGGTTGTAGTCGTAGCACAGCGATACATGCTTGTCGCTTACGTCAAGGTTGGCAAACGTCTTATCCAGACGGCCAGCAGACAGACGGTTACTCTGGTCAACATTGAATTCGTTAGGCGACATCTGGTACAGGCCGTTCTGGCCAAAGAAGTACAACGCCCTGTTCGGGCCGTGACACCATGCGTCTGGAGACACAATGCCAATGTCACGCGATATCGTCTTGATTTCCGCTGTTGTGTCTGACGGACCGGGGTCGCCCGTAAGAACAAAGATTGAACCCGTACAACCAAAGACTAGGTTGGTTTCGT
>CEUO01007075.1_pt1 | contig 12688 bp, 20 predicted proteins | sample 531391 | NCBI WGS metagenome assembly CEUO01 (sample SAMEA2622799, study PRJEB7988) | marine metagenome | isolation source: saline water (ENVO:00002010), including
TGTTCCAATAAGAGCTATTCTTCCGTCATCAGATAAAGAAGGAATAACAGCTTCAGTTATCCACTTTCTATTCTTAACCCTTGCTTCAGCAGTTGCTGCGTTTAATTCTGACTCAAAGTCATCAATAATAATTAGATTAGGTCGAGTATCACCCTCAATGAAACCCCTAACTCGCTGACCTGTACCAACAGCTACTATACGAGTACCATTCGCAAGGACTACATCTGTATTTGTCCATCTTTTAGCTGTTTTGGGTCCCATATCACCGAATAATGCTTTAAATTTGTGAGAATGAGTTAAATGATACTTAATCCTACTTAAAAAGTTGATAGACTGGGCTTGTGATTCAGATATTATCACCATAAACAGGTCTTCAGTACTTCTTTTAAAGGCTGCTCGCCATAATGGTAGGATTAATGAGGTTACTGTGCTTTTAGCTGTACCCCGAGGTGCGGCAGTAAGGACTCTCCGTACAGAAGGGTCCATCAAGTTCCTATATATCTCCTTATGAAAGGGTGGGGTATCTTTTCTTAAAGCTGTTGGAAAGCAAATCTTCCCAAATAAAGCCATATTGGTCTGTAATTTCTTAAGAGCCTGCCTTCTTTGGTACTTAGCTTCATAATCTTCAGCCATTCTCTACCTTGGTAGTCTCTGTTAGGACTGTTTCCTGTTTATTTATCTCATCTAAAAGCTCTTGTGTAGAGCTGGCTTCTATCTGTTTAGTAGATGTTACCTTGGTTTTCTCCTTCATACCAAGCATATCCTGTATATTCTCTACTCCACGCATAAGAGAGGACACATCTTTCTTATCCTTAGCTATGTCTATAGCATCTTTAAGGAGGTTCAATGCAAAATCCTCATCTATTCCGTGGTCCTGAAGCCTTGCTTTTAACTCTTTTGTTACCATATCTCTGAATACCTTTGTTCTCATCCTCTTTCTGAGGTCTGTTTTCTTCCATTTAGGTAGAGGTTTGTTAGCAAATGCTATCTCTAAGGTCTTTTCTATGTCCATTGTGAAAGCATAAGTCATAGCTAAATCCTTCATCTCCCTACTGTTAGCCCTAACAATCTCTGCTGGTTTACCAGTAAGAGTAGATGCTGTAGTTCTACCTTTTATTGCATAATGATTTGAGTTATAGGAAGGGTTACATAGGGCATAACCCCAAGGCATTCTGATGTAAGTAGTCTTCTTGCCTTCTTTATGATTATACTCCTTCCTTTGTATAACTTCTGCTACCATATCGTCATCACTTAGAGCATAATCACCAATCTGTGCTTCTCTCCAAGACCTATAGAGTAGCCCCTTAGAGTCAGCTTCTTCCTTAGTGTAGATTTTGTAATGAACAGTACCCTTATCTTTATGATTTATCGTTATTGTGTACATAAGCCGTACTACTACCCCTAACTATTAGATTAACTATAAAAGATAAACCTATTCACCTCCCTAATATAGTAGTACTACTATAGTAGTGTACAAGGAAAATTTTCAAAAAAATATTCCAGAATGGGAGTGAGAGATATACATTCAGTAGGCACGGTTCGATTTCACGGCACTGGGGGGTCGCATCCTGTTGAAATCTCCCGTGCTGTAGCCCCTGCTATCTCCTCTTTACTATAACAATAACAAACAAAAGGAAAGATGATATGTTTATACATAACGAAGTTGAAGCAAAGAAAACTGGTAAACTGTACCAAATGCTCAAATGTACTGTAAATCAATGGAAAGTATTCTGTTCTAAGAATAAGATTAAACCCGTTGAATATGAAACATCAATACAATACCAAGGTGAGATATATGTTCTTGGTGAAAAGCGTAGGGATTTCCCTAATGAGGTTGCTCTATGGAAAGGTGGTGTTGCAGTTAATGAAAGTGAGGTAACAATAGTACGATAAGTACACAGGGGGATTTATTTCCCCCTTTTTTTTAAACTTTAATATAAACAGCTCAAAGTGGTAGCAGAATACGCAGTAAGCCATTAAGTGGACAACTCCCTATCTTAGGGGTAATCTGTCTTTGGGCTGTTAGGAGTATTATAAAATGTTTGATAAAATCTTGAAGAAAGATATGATGGACAAGTCTATATTCTTTACTTTATTTAATCTATTTAAAGTACAGTATTATAGAGATTTTAGTGATAATGGTTTTAAATATAAATCAATTAGCATTGCAAGATGCAATTCTTGGGGTTTAACTACAAGTAAGTGGTTAAACTTAAGAATTAAACATAAAGGTTTTGTATTTAAAAGATATTAATTAACAACAACTAAGGGCTGTTCTGAATAAGAGCAGTCCTTATAATTTTGGAGTAATAATGGTAAGAAATATACTATTAAACATCATTTCATTGGTGTTATTTACATCAATGTTCAGCTATTTGTTAATTCAATCAATAGCTAATTTTGGTAACCTATGGTCTATAGGATTTATATTGAGTATTCCATTCTTAATATGGCAGTATTCAGTAGCTTTTTTAGGACAGTTCGATGAGTAGCTGTCCTTATAAATACCGATATGAGCTTGTATGGTGGATAGTTAAATATCATCATATCAAGTTCAGCAAAGCTAACAGTATGACTAAGAAACAGTTGTACTATTTTTATTACAACCCTCATTTATTAAAGAAAAAAAGGAAAAGTTTAAGTTAAAAAAGGATAATGATGAAAAAAGAATATCATTATAAGTGTAATAATAAAGGGTGTCCTAATTACTATAATGTTCTGTATAAGAGCAGTAATGGTTATTGTTCACCCTGTAATCGTGTAAAAAAAAAGAAAGGGAAGAATGAAAAAAGGTGAAATCATTCAGTATCTATGGTTAGGTACAGGAAGAATATTAAATATGTTGGATACTTTAAGGCATAAAGTATTACTTCCATTTCTATCTGATTACATTATGAAGATAGAGCATTCCGATAAAGATAAGTTTATTGGTAATGCAAGGCAGAGAAGAGTCTTAAGAAGAGCCTATGAAAGGGCTTTAAAAAGACAGTTACAATGAAGATTTCTGCAGATAAAGTCATTGATGATGAAGAAGTGTTACATGAGTATCACTTAATTGATGACACAACTAATGCTATTGATGGAGAGGTTGCTGCAGAAGTAACCTCAAGAGATATAGAAGATGCTGATGCACATTATCTCAGTCTTGAAAAAGATAAATCTATCAATAGCACAACAATAAAAAAGAAAGGGCTATAAATGCCAGCAAGAAAACAAGTAGTAAGAGCAATATTTCAAGGTAGAAATGGAGGAGCTCCTGAGGATTTAAATCTTAAAGATTATCCTACAATTGATGCTATTGCTAAAGAATGGAATGTACCTGTAGGTAGTGGTTATTCTATTAAAGTAACCTCAAAAGGTGGTGATATGAGAGAAGCAAGAATAACGGATACTTTATCATCCGGAGATGTTGTAGTTTTCTCAAAGACATCACATAAAAGTGGTTCTTAATTTATTGTTTTATTTAACCAAGATAAGGGGGCTTTTATTAGCCCTCTTGTCTTATATTGAAAGGAATTTAATTAATATTATGGAAGCTGTAGAACAAGCTGTATATGGTGACATATTAAAAGGTTTTTCAGAAGAATTTACTTATGATAGAACCAAACTGATAGTGAATGGACAATATTTCCATGCTTCTTCAATAAAAAACATGCTTTCTGAAGAAAGAGAAGCTATAAAAGAGAAGATGATTCTGAAAGCTTTTAGTAACATAATTCGTAGAACTTACAATGTTCAAATTAGAGCTGATGAATTAAATGTTCATGAAGAAGAGTTTCTTTTGCAGAGCTTTAAAAATGCAAGAGAACAGATTGGTATGATGTTAGAAGATAACTCGAATCAGTTAGACTTTATCACTAAAGATGATATAAGAGAGTTATGTATTAGAGATATTTATACAAATCACGACAATGAGTTGTTTTTAAGAATAAATATTAAAAATATACACATTACACCTAAATCATTAGGAAGAATACATCTATCAGATGCTGTTATAATAGTAACAAATGATTGTAATTTTCATTTTTATGAAAAAGCAACAGTTTTTGGTAAACCTTGTTTAGTGCCATTACATCATCCACATATATCAAGTGATGCTCATCCTTGTGCAGGTGGATTTAAAAATGACTTTGAAGAATATATTAAAAATGGTAACATATTTTTATTATATGGTGCTCTTAGAGCATTCTTAGTAAAGTTCAATGGTAATTCTCCTTACTGGGACCCAATTAGAATACTTAGTAGAAGATTTACATATTCTGATGAAAATGGAAATACATTAGCAAATTATGAATTTGAAGGTAAGGAAAGAGCTGACTTTGAAAATGGATATTGGAACAGAGACTATCGTAACACTAAATATATATTTAGGAAAGATACTGCAAAAATATTTGAAAAAGTACTTCAGAAGACAAGAAAAGCAGGGTTCGGTATGTATGAATGCTCTGTTATTGTTTATTTAATAATACTCTCTCTTGAACACAGATTAGGAAATCCTGCAAATAACTTTGATGATGTATCTGATTATAAAAAATATCTTGAAGAAACAAAACAAAAAGACACTTTAAATCTTCTGAAAAAAGAAATGAAGATTAGAGAATATTGTGAAATAGAAGAAAATGTACATCAGGAGTTAAGATATAATAGAATTTATTATGATTCAAGAATACATACTAATGTACATGTAGATATTACACCTGAATTTTGCAATTTAGTAAGTGCAGGTAAACTTCTTCAACTAAATATAGGTATTCCATCTGAAGAAATTGATGATAAAACTGATTTAGGATTGAGAAGTGTTACAGAAAAATGGAAAGATGTTTTTGATTATATACCAAGTGACATGGTTCATTACTTTACTAAAAAAGAAAGGTCTTTAAAAGTTATTAAGTATGTTAATGATTGTTATGAATACATAATGAATTGTGTAATGTTTGAAAATGGAGATGGTCTCCACCCTAAAAGAGCACTTGGAGATATAGGGTTTAGAGATTTACCTGACCCTAATAGTTATGTCACTATTAAAAAGACAGCTTTAAATGGTAAAGAAAAAAAGCTTGATGATTATCTAAATAAAGTAAAGCGATTAAGAGTTTTATTTAAAAGAGATTTATATAATTCTATGGTATCAAGTTTTAGAACAACAATGGAAAGGATGAAAGAAGATGCAAAACACTATGACATTTTCAGTGAATCAGAAATGCAAGAAATTGATAAGAGCATTATTGAACAACAAACACCTTAGAAATAGGGAATGGAGTGGACCTGCATGGTTTACATATAAAACAAATAAGAATGGATTTCCATGTCATTGGAATTTAGAGTTCTTTTGGGTTTTAAATGTTGGAAGTAAATCAGAAACAGATTGGGATGAAGAAGATTTAGTTAAAGATTTACAAAAAATATGGGAAATAGCTCCAGAAACAGCTACAAATAAATGGTATAGAGGAAATATTCATAGCCATAATACTATGAAAGCTTTCTTCTCTCAAACAGATGTTGAATTGTTAGAGGAAATGGGTAAAACCAATGATTTCTTCTATCCATCTATTATATGTGCTGATAGTGATGAACCTTGGGCTTTTGCTGTATCTTATAAAGACCAATATGGTAATGTTCAAATAATGGATGGAGAGAATCCTATTGATAAAGTTGATATTCCAAAAGATGAATGGGCAAAACAAACATTTACTTTTGTTGAAAACTTTATTAAAAAAGAGAAAAAGAAAGTACCTCAACAAACATTTTTCAATACAGGTTATTATTCAAACAATAGAGTACAAAATATTGGTAAATGGGATAATAATCTTCAACAATTTGTTCATGAACAACCTAAAACTATTGATGATAGGTTCGATGAAGAGATGAAAATTATTGAAACTAAGAGAGAAACTTTAAATGTTAAACATAATAAAGGTGAAATTACCGATGAAATGTTTGATGAAGAATCTGAAAAATTAGATTCTCAAGAAGAGTCTCTTAATATGCAAATGTTTGGAGGTATAGTATAATGGAATCAGCAAGATTTTTAAGGAATAAAGACTTAATTAATCAAAATCATTTAACTGATTTAACAGTAATAGGAGCAGGGGGCATAGGGTCACACCTTATTGCCCCTCTTTCCATTATGGGTTGGAGGAATGTTGTATTAATTGATTATGATAAGATAGAAGAGCATAATCGCTCTACTACTTGTTATCCAAAAAGTGGAATAGGTGAATATAAAGTGGATGTTGCAGAAAAAGAATGGTTTAGATATGCTGATAAAGACCAACTTTTCGGCAAAGTACCACGGAAATTTACCCCATATAGCAAAACACCATTACTAAGAAATGTAATGGTTTGCACAGATAACATGGAATCAAGGCTGGATGCATATAATCAATGGGTTCAAAATGATGATAGAGGGTTCTTTATTGATATGAGAATGTCAGCATTAGGATTTGAAATCATTACAGCTACTAAGTATTATGATAACTATATGGAACATTGGCATGATGGTAGTGATGTAGCAGACGACCCCTGTACTGCAAAACACACCATATTTTGTGGTGGATTAGTTGCTTTTGATGGTGTTGCACAGGCATTTTTATTGTTGCAAGAAACAATATATTATGCTTATATTAACACTACTTTATTACCAAGAGAAACTAATGTTTCAGAAATGGTAGCACCTCCAAAAAACTCTATTAATAAAGAAGAGGAGCATAATGAAATCTCATTATGAAACTGTAGGCAGAGGCTATTTAACTAAAAATAAGTTCAAAAAGAAAGATAATGAACCATTTTTTAAAGGAAAAGCAACTGTAAACAACAAAGAGGTGAATATTGCAGGTTGGATTAAACAAAAAGATGGTGGACAAATAATATCTCTATCATTTGATGTTGAAACTAAGCCTGAATCTGCACCTCAGCAAAATAACGGAGGAGCTCTGGAAGATTTATTTTCAGATAATGTAAAAGGAAACCCTAAAAAGTTACCTTTTGAGTAAAGCTCCTTATTAATAAAAAGGGCAGTCGAATATATATTATATAATTGTAGCAATGGAAAGTCAAGAGCCTATAATGTATATTCAGAGGATTGCCCTTTTTTAACCATAAAAAAAAAGTGAGAACAATGAGTAAAGACAATAAAATGACTGCAGTAGAAGTTGTTATACATATAATAAATTCTAATAATGAGTTGATTTATAATATTCTTGTAAATAATAATATAGAAGTAACTGATAGAAAAAAGGTTATGGATTTATTATCAAAAAATAGAGATATACTTACAGATATAGGTCAAATGGCAGCAGAAGCTTCTGAACATTTTGATTCTATGTTTGAGAAAAGTATAAAGAAAGGAATGCATGATGCCCAAGCATAAACCTCTTTGTAAGAAACACAACCATTGGATGGAAGCTGAACACAAGAAAATATTTATAGATGCACTAAATTCTGATGAATTTGAACAAAAGCCTGATTTCTACATAAACGGAACACATGATGGAAAGATATGTGCTTGTGCAATAGGAACTTATGTTGCAAAAATAAATAAAATAACTCTTGATAAAGCTGATGATTATAGTGAAGATAATCAAGCTGAACTTGACTTTGGTTGGCTATCATCAGATGTCAATACCTGTTTAGTAGAAGATTTAATAAATCTAAACGATAACTTAGGTTGGACATTTAAAGAAATAGCAGAATGGGTAGAAGAACATATTCAGGTAATAACTCCTGAATCACATCCATTATACTTTAGACATGGAGAAGCTATACCCAACGGTCATTAACCCCTGATGAGAATCGTGCTCACACACGGACTTAGTACTTTTTAAAGGAACAACACGAAGTGAGAATGTCAGGAAATAGAGCCCTTTAGGTTATTGCTGTAATATACCATGGACCCTTTAGGGCTTTTAAATTAAAAAAAAGAGAGTAGAGAGCTCTAACCGCAAGGCGAGCCGGGTCTCCTTATTCCCAAGTATTCTTTACTCTCTTTTAATTTTCAATAACAGAAAGTGAGGATAAATGGACATAAAAGTTCAAAATATAAAAACGGATTGGAATCTAATGCCAAGTGGTGTTACTTGGATGTTTGTAGGACAACCCAAAAGTGGTAAAACAACAGCAGCTTCTAAATGGTCAGAAAAAGGAACTGCTGGAGTACTTATAATTGATACGGAATCAGGTACTGATTGGTGTGATGAAGCTAATGTAGTTCATTGCAATAGTATTAACATTCCTTTTCAATCAGAAGTAAAAGATGGAGTGAAAGTTCCTGTAACTAAAAAAGTTAATGGAAAAGACATTCCTGTACCTATTCCACCTGAAGAAAGAGGATTCTATTGTAGAACAGGACAAGATAAAGGTAAACCTATGCCTGTCTATTCCATGGTAGAAATCCTTAATTGGTTAAGGAAAGAATGGGACAAACTTCCATATGATACTATTGTAGTTGATACTATATCTGCCGTTAATGAATGGATAGAGAAGATAGTTCAAGGAGAATTAGGTATCAATGCTATGGGAGAAGGTAGTTGGGGCTCAGATTGGGCTTTAGCAAGAAAAAAGAATGTGGATATAATGGTTAGATTACAACAGCTTATGAAAAAGTATGCTGGAAATCTAATTATAAATGCACATAGCAAGACCACAACAGTAACTGATGGTAAGGCACAGCTTTCACCTGATTTACCAAGAGGACTTGCATCTTCATTAGTAGCAAAAGCTGATGTTATAGGGTATACAACTGTAAATAAAGATGGTAGTATATATGAAATATCATTTAAAAGCTATGATGAAAGAACAATAGGCTCAAGGTTGAAACCTTTAGCACAAAAGACATTGCCTTTAGAATATCAGGCAATAAAAGATGAAATAGTTAATTATAAAAAAGAAAGTGAGTAAAGATGGGAATAATAAGACCAACTAAATCAGCATCTAATGATGGATTTGTAGGGTATAAAAGAGTATCTATATTAAATATAACAGATATGTCAGCTAAATATGATTGGGCAGATATATATCTTGATGTAGAATTAGCTCTTGAAGGCTCTAAATATTCTAACAAACTACAAATTAAAGGTAGTTTTGAGTATCAAGGGGATACTATTCAAACAAATTCTCTTGTAAAGAATATATATCATTTCTTAGATGCTATTAATTGTAATATTGGTATTAATGGTGATGGAAAATGGGAAGACCAACAAGGTAATCCTGTAGATGATGTAGCAACATTCCTAAATCAACATTATGCTTCTGGAAAAACTCCTGATGCAAAAGACCATACATACAATTTATGGGTATATCTTTATAACTCAAAGCCAACTAAAGCTGGTAAAAAGAGTTATAAAACAGTTCATAACTATGTTCAGCCTGCAACAGCAGAGGGTAAAGCAGAACTCCAAAGAGGTATTGAGTGGAGAAAAGCTAATGGATACCTTAATGAATTAACACCAGAAGAGGCTAAAGTTCATAATGAATCTAATGGGAAAACAGCTACTGCAGGAATGTCTAATTCCACAGCAAGTTACAACTTTCCTGATGATGATTCTGATGTTAGCAACTTCTAAATGAGCAAGTATCTTGAGATAGCATATGCAAAGCCAAGTAATAGAGGTATTGTTATAGAGAAACGCTTTATTAAACAATATATTGATAAAGCTATATCTGAAAGAACCTCTTTATATAGAAGTACTTATGTGTATCCTAAAGATATTGAATCTGTAGCTGAAAAAACTAATTCAATAAAAAGTTATAATGGACCAAAGTTTATAGATTGGGTTGTTCTTGATATTGATAAAGGTGATGATACAGATGAAAATACTTTAAATGCCGCTAAGTCAGTTTGTATGCTTCTTGAAGATTTAGACTTAACAGGTGAAAACTATAGACCTTATTTTAGTGGAACAGGTTATCATATACATATCCCTGCATCAGTATTTATGTTCAGGGATAGTGAAGATTTACCTTATACAGTTAAAGCAACTATAAAGAAACTATTTCCTTATGTTGATTTAAGTGTGCTAAATAGAACAGGTATCTATAGAGTTGCTCATACAATGAACCTAAAATCAGGATTGTTTAAAGTTCCTTTATTTATAAGGGAATTAATGAACTATTCAGTTGCTCAAATAAAGCTCCTTGCAGGTACAGCTCGTTTGGATTTTCCATACGAAAGCTTGGAGGGAGCTGGACAATTGAGTAGATACATAGAAACTGAAATACCTGATAATAGAAAATATACTGAAGTTATAGAACCATCAAAGGTTGCCACTTGCATTCAGAAAATGTATCATAGAGGACCTATTCAAGGTTCAAGAAATAATACATTATTAAGAATGGCTTCTCATTGGAGAAGAAGTGGCATCCCTTCAGATGGTGCTAAAACTATGGCATTTTCTTGGAATAACAATGCTCTCGAGGATTTTAAAGTAATAGAGAAAATAGAATCCGTTTACAATAGAGGGTATCAATATGGATGTAAAGATGAGTTAATGAATAAGTTCTGCTCTACTAAATGTATTTATTATAAAAGAAAAGATTATCTTCTTGACATAAAGAATGCAGAAACATTACAGCAAGAACTTGAAGAAAGGATGACAACAGATTATACAGGAAAAACTATACCTTTAAGTAGAATGTTAGGTACTGATGTAGAATGTGATGTTTACCCCGGGGAGCTTGTAACTATATTTGGTTATACAGGTTCTAATAAAACAACATTAGCTCAATGTTTAGCCCTAAGTTATAACTTTGACAGGGACAGGATAGAAAATAAATCCCAACTATCTACATTGTATTTATCTCTGGAATTATCTGGATGGTATTTACATAGGAGAAACCTCCAGATAGCATCTGGGCAAAACTTCATAGATTCTGAGTACAAAGATGTTTATGAAAATAACAAGCATCTTGTAGACCATATCAAAGTTCAAACTGTAGCCCCTACAATCAAGCAGATACAGGAAAAGATAACTGAATTAAAACCAGCTCTTGTAGTGGTTGATTATATTGACCTTATAGATACTCATGGTAAAGATGAGTATAGTCAGATAAGAACAATATCTCATTCACTTAGAAGCATAGCTGTTAATAGTGACTTAATTATAATTCAAATATCTCAAGTATCAAGACAATACTCAAGGATGAAAGTTCTTGATTTGTATGCAGGTAAAGGTAGTGGTGCAATAGAAAATGCTTCAAGTAAAGTTATAGGTATTCAAGGTGAGCAAGGTTCAAATAAAAGAGTAGTTGAACTTTTCAAAAATACTGATGGGTCTTTATTTAATAAAGAACTTGGAAATGAAATAACTTTAGAGTTTAACAATAATTTTAGATTAAAAAGAAAGGACTTTTAATGGAAAAGGACACAAAGTGGATTAAAATAAGTGTAACTACACCTATTTATGATGGATTAAAGCAAGTTGCTGAAATAAATCACAGGTCTGTAAAAGGACAAGTAGAGTTTATGATAGAGCAAGCATTTAGACCTCCCAGCCCACAACCTAAACAGACAGAAGAACCTGAAAGTGTAGGTTAAAATGGCAAAAATAACAACTAAAGAGTTGATTGGTGATATTATAGACCTTGAACAAGAGTTGATAATTACTGAAGATGAAGAGGAGATTAAAGAGATAACAGATAGACTTGCTATCTATACTAAATCTTTATCTGATAAAGTAGAAAACCTTGATGGGTTTATAGTAGAGTTGTCAAGAAGAGAGAAATCTTTAGATGGAGAAATAGAGGCTATGTCAAATGAGGTTAAAAGGCTTAGGAATAGAAAGAAAGCTATTGCTAACTTTAAATCTTATATGAACAATGTTTTACTACCTATGGTAGTTAAGAGTATGGGTAATGATAATGTTTATGAAACCAAGTCTTCAAGGTATAAGTTATATGAAACCTATGGACCGGTAGAAGTAAATATGCAGGAATGTGATGATGCATTTATCAAAACTGAAATTCTTAAGAAACCTGATAAAGTATTAGCAAGAAAAGAGGCTGTAAAAGCCGATAAAGAAGGCTATCAACTTGATGGTATTACTATAGAAAAAGTAGAAAGAGTAAGGAGGTCTTAATGTTTCCATTAATGCACTTTACAAAGACACCAAATGGATTTGATACAAGCTTTTTAGGCTTCAGATTTGGTGCTCTTTATATAAAGGATGATAAGAAAACTCAAACATCTGAAATGCTATGCTTTGACTTAGAATTTTTCGGTAAATTAGGATTTGGATTTTCTATCTCTTTAAGATGAGACAACATAAAAGAATATTACAATGGCAGGACAAATTTGAACCTATTTTAAGAGAACTTCATGGAACTCATTGGAAAAAGGTTTTTAGAAAACTTCTATCTAAATCAACATCCTTAAGACAATCTTTAAAGAAGAGGTCTAAAGATGCTGATGTAGAATTTGACTTGCCATTGGAAGTTCTAAGACAACTCATATTGGCTTCTTATGGTAAAGAGTGTAGATACTGTGACAAGATTATTTCTGTCAAAAATATGGTTTTAGACCACACTACACCATTATATCACAAAGGACCAAGCACATTAGATAATCTTCAATTCATCTGTAGAAGATGTAATGTTAGAAAAGGCAACCTAAAAGAAAAATCTTATGATAAACTTAAAGATTGGCTTGATAAACAAGACGATGATTTGAAAGGTTATGTATATAGAAAGCTTTCTG
>CEUO01010052.1_pt1 | contig 12681 bp, 21 predicted proteins | sample 531391 | NCBI WGS metagenome assembly CEUO01 (sample SAMEA2622799, study PRJEB7988) | marine metagenome | isolation source: saline water (ENVO:00002010), including
GAAGGTTAAAGGATTTTCTTTTTTACTATATAGTTGTTTATAACTAAAGTATCCATTTCACAATTCAAGAATGTTTTGATTGCTTCTTCTGGTGTGTTGACCATAGTTTGGTCTTTTAAATTAAATGAGGTATTGATTACAATTGGATAACCATTTAACTCGTGGAGTTTAGTTAACATATCATAAACTCTTCTTTGTTGATTTCTATTAAGTGTTTGGATTCTAGCAGAACCATCAACATGAGTTATAGCTGGTAATTGGTCTTGATGTTCTCTTTTTACTTTAACAACTTGATTCATATAAGGAACCTTTTTATCATATTGGAAATATGCTCTTGAATATTGTTCTTGTACTATTGGAGCAAATGGTCTAAAACCTTCTCTCTTTTTAATAACTCTATTTAATCTTCTTTTCATTTGAGGGTCTCTTGGATTAGCAAGAATTGAACGATTACCTAATGCTCTAGCTCCAAACTCTAATCTACCTTCAAACCAACCAACAATATTACCATCTGTAATTTCTTGTGCGATAATATCTCTAATTTGTTCATGTAATCTATGTTCAACATAAATATGTTTATCAAATTTAGAAAAGGTACTTAGTATTTCATCTTTAGAGTATGCAGGGCCAAGGAATGGGTTTGTATTATCTTCCCTTCTTTTGTCATGGTTTCTATGATAATACTCTAAAGCACAACCAATAGCAGAACCTGCATCTGATGGAGCAGGTGGTATCCATAAATTTTCATATTTTGTTTTTGTTAAAATTTTACCATTAGCTGTTCCATTGTATGCACATCCTCCACTTAAACAAAGATTTTTACTTGGATTAATTTTATATAAATTATTTAAAAGTTTAAAAAATAAAAATTCATAAGTTTGTTGTAATCCTGCAGCAATATCTTTATGATGTTGTTCTAATTTTTCTTCAGGTAATCTATTAGGTACACCAAATAATTCTCCTAATTTGTAATTAAACATATGAGTATCAGAATAATCATATGTAAAATACTTCATGTTTATTTCAAATGAACCATCTTTGTTAAGTGTATATAACTTTTTAAATTCATCCTTGTAGATTGTCCAATCTCCATAGGGAGCTAATCCCATAACTTTATATTCACCTTCATTAGGTTTAAATCCTAAGTATGCTGTAAATGAGGAATATAACATACCTAATGATGCTGGAAAGTTTATACTTTGTAATTTTGTAATAAAATTTTTATTTCCTTTAGCTAAAACAGTAGTTTCCCATTCACCCACACCATCAACTGATAAAATATTTGCTTCTTGAAAAGGTGATGTAAGATAAGAATAGTTTATATGTGAAAGATGATGGTCACTATAAATTATTTTTGTTTGATGACCTGTAATACTATTAAGTGTGGTTTCAAGTTTATGATATGCTTTTTTGTTTCTTTTTAAGATTCTTCTTCTTGTAAAGTAATTCCATAACCAATGGCCTCTTTTAGTAGAATTTTCAATCCTATCTAATTTTAAATCAGGATTTTCATAAAAACAAATAGCATCAACATCGTTTTTTTGAACTTTATTTTTTGCATATAAATGTGCTATTGATTTAATAGGAAAGGAATTGTCATGTTTTACACCAGTAAATCTTTCTTCTTCTACTGCACCTAAAACTTTACCATCCTTAATTAAAGCGGCTGCTGAATCGTGATATCCACAACTTATTCCTAAAATATAACCTTTACTCATTTATAAATAATCGTTATCTAAATATGGATTTTCTTCATCTTCTTTTTTTGGTTCCCAAAAAGTTGATTTTTTATTTAAAAGTAATTCACCATGTTCTAAGTAATCATTAAGTAATTTTTTCTGGTGTTTTTTCATAACATTTACAACCTTGGTAATATAGTGTGTTTTGTAATCAGTCATTTCTCTGATTAAAAGGTATAAATGTTTTTTGTTAAAATTTTCTATATGTTCACTTCTTCTAAATAGTTCAAGTATAGCATCTGCAATCTGTAAATCTCTTTTTTTGTTAAAAATAAAGTTCAAGTTTTCATCCCAATATTTTAACATTATATTTTTAAATTCTTTGAATTCATTATTTTCTTGTTCTACATGAAAATCATTTTCAGGATTCCATGTTTCTGGCATAGCTGATAATAATGAATTTTGTTTCCATCTTTTGTAGTTACCATTATTTTTTAGAATCAAATGATTTTTTGCAATGATAGTAAAGTAAGAAAATGCTCTACCTTTACCTTCTTGAAACATATGCATTTTTTCTACCATTGTAGAAACTACTTCTGTTTGAATATCTTTTTTTGGTACATCAAAGTATGTAAATTTAAAAGTGTTAATTACATTCTCTGCTAATTTCTCAAATGGATATTTGATTCTATCTTCGTAGATTTTAGACCTTTCAGCTGGGTCTTTTGATTTGTTGTATTCGATAATTGCTTCTTGAGCAGGTGTACCGAAATACATTTTGGATTTTTTTCTTCTTTTTCTTGGCATTTTATAATTCGTTATCGAGTTCTTCAACTATTTTTTTCATTTCATCAAAAGTAACTCCAACTTCATCATCTTTTTCAAAAACTTCTCTGTTATCTAATCTTCTCATATTTTCGAGAGCATCTGATATTCTGTTTCTAACAGAATCTACGGTACCAACTAATCTATCTTCAAGTTGTTCGTTCTGTCTTAAAAGGTTTCTAACACCAACCAATAAGACAATGTTCAGTATTACTGAAACTCCTATAATGATATTATAGGTTGTAAAATATTCTAACATATTATTCTAAGTTTAATTCGTATCCACTAAAGTGTGTTAGATACGAGGTAAGTTTTGTTCCATTACCATCTCTAAATTCTTTTCCTTTTTTAAGGAATCTTTTAACATTACCAGGCCCTGCAAGGTGTGCAGCTGCAAGGATTCCACTTTCAGTAATCTCTGTACCATGTATAGTTTTACCTTCCCAATTATCAATATACTTTTGAAGTATTTTTTTATTATGTAAAAGTAAATCTAACATTGCCTGTTCTTGTAAGTAGGGTGAATTAAGAAACTCTTGTCTTGATACATCGTATCCTAATGATTTAAGAGTTTTTTTACCAAATTGGTATTTACCCATATAACCCCAACCATTTACAACATCGTATCTGTTTGAGGATTCTCTCATCCCTATTGCATCCAAAAACATATCGTGTTCGCTTGGTAATGGTATGTCAACAGGTTCTATTTTTATTTCAATTAGTTCAACTGGTTTAGTTTCTAAAACATCCACCGGCTGGAAATTCGGTTTTAAGAAATTAGTTGTAAATCCAACTAACCCTAAAGTAGTAAACATCGAAATGATTACTAATAATATTTGTTTTCTCATACGGATTGCTCCTTTGATTTACTATGTAAATATACGAAAAATTTTCGATATATCCAAATTTTTTAGGAGTTTTTTTAACACTCTCCTAAAGGCCCATAGTAAAGGCTACTAAAAACTTCCTCTTCTTTTTTCTCCTCTTCAGGTAATCTATCCAATATATCGTTTGTAAGTTTTAGAAGTTTTTTATTTTCTTTTACTAAATCTTCCCATAACTCCATGTTAAAATCTATCTTCTGTAAAATTTCTTCCTTAGTAAAAACATTCTTTTCAATAAGTAAATCCATTATACTCTGAGTTACTAAACTTTGAGTAAGTAATTTACTTTGTAGGTGCTTTATCATTGTTTTTGATATTAAGTTCATCTAATAGTTCTTTTAAATCATTTTTATCTTCGTTTCCAAAAACTAAATCTCCAAATGATTTTTTAATTGATTTACTACTATAACCTAATGTGGATGCTAATCTAACACAAACTACTTTAAATTCATTGATATCCATATCATCTGGCACATCAAGTTCTATTTTACTTGCTTCTCTATTAAGTGTTAGAAAGTCTTTGTCTGTATATGTAAATATAAGTTTACCCATGTTTTCGTTTCTTTATAAGATTTCGGCACCTTGTGAAAGTAAAGGTTCTGCCTTCTTGTATTTCATAAATTCAGTAGAACCATCAGTAAGTTTTACCATTACTCTTTCATTTCTACCGTATTTTTTTCCTCGTGTAATTGTTTGTGTATATCTTCTATCTGTTATTAATCTACCTTCAAGGTGGTCAATCTCATGTTGTGCTACAATACACTCTAACATACCTTCATCGTTATAGAATTCTTCTGAAGTTTTCCATTCTTCTTTTGAATCAGGTGAAAATATAACTGTTCCTAAATTATCACACTCTACTGTTAATGTTTTAAATCTTACTGTTTGAACTGGTTTACGCATTGTTTTAGGCATAGATAAACATTGTTCTACATAAACAACAGATTCCTTTGATACTTCTGCAACTCTTGGGTTGATTAGTACCAATGGTTCTTTTACATTGATTACACAGGCTCTTTTATTTATTCCTATTTGATTTGCCGATAATCCTATACCACCATGTCTTTTTAACTCTTGAAGAAGTGTTATTGATATTTCATCTACATCTTCTTTACTAAATGGTGTAGGTTCTATTTTAGATTTTAATTTATTTGGGTCTTGTATTAATTTCATTATTTTACTAATTTCTTTGTAGTGTAATCTCCACCAAAAGGTCTTTCGTAAACTGTATTACCTCCATCAGGTGATTCATAAATTTTTAAGTGTTTATATTTTTCTAATACTTTTTTATTAGTAAGATATATCTCTCTAATTTTTTTACCTAATTCCATATCGTTTGGGTAGGCTTCTACTAATTCTTGTAAGTTCATTTTAACTCCTTATTTGAAAATTTTTCTAATAACCAAGAGGAAGATTGTACTTTATCTCCTAATCCCCAAACCATATCGATTCCATATCCTTTACATACATCTTCTTCAGTTGCGGGAACTCCACCTGCAACTCTATCACCACCATTACCAAAAGCCATAATACCCTCTTCCCAAACTCCATTATCTCTCATATATTTATGTCTTGATGCATCAATAAAATCACATGCTGAATCATCCATGTGTATTTTTGGATTCATGATGTAAACCCAATCTACTCCTTTAATGTTATCCATTATGAAAGCTCTTTCATCTTCTTTCATAAATGATTTACCTTTTTTTCTTCTTAACCAACTATCGTTGTTAAGGCCTATCCAAACTTTATCTGCAAGTGCTCTTGCATTTTGGATACATTCTATATGACCTTTGTGGACGGGGTCAAAACCGCCGCTTACTAATATAACTTTATATTTTTTACTCATTTTTTATTATCTTATACAAAGATACAAAATTTTTTTTATAATTCCAAATTATTTCCAAGAAAATCCTGCACCCATGTGTCCAAACTCTGCTGTACTACTAAATATTGGTTTTTTTAATTCTAAGAAATCTATGATTCCTCGTGGGGATAAATCATATCCCTTGATAAATTCGTGTTCTCCATCAACGAGAGCACTTGCCTGAAGTGGTTGGTCATACCCTATTGCATATGCAAGTTGTACAACTACTTCTTTAACATTGGGTCTTTCCTCCAATATATCTACAGCTATTCTTCTTGCCATGTAGGCTGCACTTCTATCAACTTTAGTACAATCCTTACCACTAAATGCTCCACCACCAAGTGGAACTCTTGGGCCATAATTATCAACTGCTAGTTTTCTACCAGTCACCCCAGCATCGGCGGTAAATCCACCAATGTTCCAGTCACCTGCAGGATTACAATGTAAAGCTTCAATAAAGTAATTAGGGTAATCTTCAAAGTATTGCATTACTAATTCATGTAATTTTTCTGCTGGTGCTTTTTGAAATGAACATACAACTCTTAATGAGTTACCATTCATTGTAACTTGTGTTTTACCATCAAAGGGATAGTAACTAAATATATGTTTGTTAAGTTCTCTAGCTAAATAATATTCTTGTGGTAAAAATTGTTTATTATCTCTACAAGCATAACCAATCATAATTCCTTGGTCACCTGCTCCACCAGTATCAACTCCATTAGCAATCTCTGGTGATTGTGAGTTAAGATGTATGATTACATCTTTTACTCCTGATATGTTATTAACAATTGTTCTAATATCTGATTCAGATACTTCAGTTTTTGAAGTTACTTCACCAGTTATAAATACCTTTCCATTTCCACCAGAAGTTTCAATAGCACATCTTGAGTTAGGGTCTCCTTGTAAATATAAATCTAATAATGTGTCTGATATTCTATCACACATTTTGTCGGGATGTTTCGGTGAAACACATTCTGCTGTTCTTATCATTTTGCTTTTGTTATTAGAGTTGTGAAAATATATAAAAAGAAAATTGGTAATGTAGGTAGGAAAAATAAGATTATAAATAATAATCTCCAAAGGACAGGGTCTGAATCTGTATATTCCCCTAATCCTCCACAAATACCAGCCAATCTTCTGTCTGTTTTGCTTCTATAAAATTTTTTCATAGTTAATTACTTAGTGGTGCTTTGATTGTTGGATGTGATTGATATCCATCAATCTCATAATCAAATTCTCCATTCAGTATATCTACATTTGATAATTTTACTGTTGGTAATTGAAATGAGGTTCTCATCCTTTGTTCTTCTGCCTGTTGTAAGTGGTTCTTGTACAAATGAGTATCTCCTAAATTTCCAATCAATTCACCTGGTTTTAAATTTGTTTCTTTACATAATAGTAGTAATAACATTCCATATGATGCAATGTTAAATGGTAATCCTAAAAAGGTGTCAACACTTCTTTGATTCCATATTAAAGATAATTCACCATCTTGTACATAACATTGAAATCCATAATGACAAGGTGGTAAAACCATTTGTTCTAACTCCGCAGGATTCCAAGAGCTAACCATCAATCTTCTACTATTAGGATTTTCTTTAATAAGTTCTATAAGGTTTTTGATTTGGTCTACTATATAAGTTGGGCCTGAACCATGTCTTTTAGTTATCCTTCTCCATTGTTTACCATACACAGGTCCAAGTTCACCCCATGTTCTAGCAAATAATTCATCAGTTTTAATTTTTTCTACAAACTCTTCCATTGTAAGTTCATCTCTATCAAGTTCATACATACATGCTCTCTGATAAGTTTTGTAAGCATCTCCATTCCAAATATTACACCCATTATCAACAAGATACTTTATGTTTGTATCTCCTTTTAGAAACCACTTAAGTTCTGTCATGATTGATTTGATTGCCATCTTCTTTGTTGTAAGAAGTGGAAATCCTTCACTCATCTTGTGTCTTATTTGTTTACCGAAAACAGATATTGTACCTGTGCCTGTTCTATCTGATTTTTCTTTACCTTCAAGTGTTATATCTTGAAGAAGTTGTTGGTATTGTAAATCTAAGTTATTCATAATCTATCTTCAAATTGTTTCGTAAATGTAAATATACGAAATTATTTTATATTTTCCAAGCGTTCTATCTCTTTTTTTACTTTTATGTTCCAAGGGCCCCAAGTTATATTATCAACTAACCACTTTCTATAATAAGGTGGAATAGATGCTACCGGCTTCCCTTTGTACTTTCCAAAGGTCATATATACCTTTTCTAAATCACCATCTTCATCTGTTTTCTCAGCAAGATTTACACCACCTTCTAAGTGAATTCCTATTTCGTGCATTGGAATACCTGTGATTTGTTTCTTACCTTCACCGAACAATTCCCATTCTTCACCACCAGTATCTTTGTAATATAGTTCTTCAACTTTACCAAATCTTTCTACTGAACCTACAAAATCAACTACTAAACAATTTTCTTTTTGTGGATGAATACGAGTTCCTCTACCAACAAACTGATACCACCAAGAGATTGATGCAGTTGGTCTACCTGTAATCAAACAATCTAATTCAGGATAATCAAATCCAACTGTAAGTACATTTACTTGTACGATAACTCGTATCTGTTGGTTTCTAAACTCTTCTATGATTCTCTTTCTTTCATTCTTTGGTGTACCACCATGTACTACTGCTGATTGTGGAATCTTTCTTGCAAGGTCTGTTGCCTGTTCTATTGTTGGTACAGCAACAAGAATAGATTTTCTATCATACACTTCTTCAATCTTCTTTACAATCTTATCACCAATGTTTTGGTTCTCATAAGAACGAGCAATAGATTCTTGTGTATATTCAGCACCACTTGAATTGTAAACTAAAGCACCAGTATCGAAATCATATGATTGATATTCTAATGGTGTCCAATAGTTTAACTTAACAATATCTTGAATCTGAGAAACATGAAGAATATATTTAAAGAATACTCCATGTTTAGAACGATTTGTTAACATAACCAACTTTGAGTATGGGCCTGTATCTCCCATGTTGGTTTGTAATTTTAAGGGGGTTGCAGTAAGACCAAGAATGTGAGTTGCTTTCATACCATCCACAAACCTCCTCAACTGACCTGATTTGTTTCTTGGATATCTATCGCACTCATCTATAATGATTTTAGTGACCCCCATCTCTTTAAACTTGTAAGCAATATTAATGATGGAACCAATAGTTGCATAAGTTACATCTCCTAATTCTTTACTTCCCATTGAAGCAGAATAGATAGATGCCTCTCCACCGAGAGTTATAAATTTATCATAGTTTTGTTCTAATAATTCTTTAGAAGGTTGTAGTACAAGAATCTTTTCACCAAGTTCTTTTGCAATCGCTGCGATAACAATCGATTTACCAAAGGCAGTTGGTGCCACGATAATCGATGGTTTCATCTTTGGAGTTCTGAAAAACTCAACTCCAATTGCTACTGGTTCAATTTGATTCTCTCTTAGTTTCATAAACCTAAGTCTTTTCTAATGTCGTTTTTTACAGTAGTTAAATATTTTGTTCTCTTCTTATGAGAAACAAATGGTACTGACCAAAATTGTTTTGTTTTAAACCATCTACTTAACTTCCAACCAAATACAAAAGTAAATACACCTAATACTAATCTTAGTTTAACTGAGTTAAGATATAAAGTTATAACAGGTAACATTGGTGCTCCATGTGTTATATATGTTCTAACTTTCTTATCTTTTAAAAATGGTTTTGGATACGCATATAGTTTTGTTATGTTTACAAACTTGTATGCCCAGCCAGGTGTAAATACTTCATCAAAAAATATCTCCATTCTTGGTGTCAATCTAAACCACCATACAGGTGATATAAAATAAATGTGTGTTGACCAAGTTACTAACTCTTGATATTTTTCAATTAATTTTTTTCTTGGTTGTTCGAAACTATCTCTATACAAATCAATCACTCTATATGATTGTTTGTGTTTTCTCATTTGCCTTGTTGCAGTTTTGTAGATACCATTCCAACAGAATGATTTTTTATCAGGATGACCTACTACAATAAGAATCTTTTTTTGTTTCAAACCTTAATCCCAATATGTAGATTTACCTACATTTTTTTTACCCTTAGTTGATTTTTTCTTTTTTCTAAAAAGTTTTTTTACATAGCTATCATCTTTCTCATCAGCATGAGGATTAAATCTACCCCAATTACCATGACCATCATAATCAATCGGGTCATGTTGTCTGTTATAATAATCTCTTAACTCCGGGTCATTTTCCATTTCCTGTCTTTGTTGTTTATGTGCTTTAGTTATCATTGTAAGTAATCCAACTAAATATAATGCGAAGATTATAAATCCTACTATAAACATCACTAACATATTACCTGTAATCATTTTCTTCTTTTTCTATTTCTATATCTTCTTCTTTTTGCTGCTTCTTGTCTAAAGAAATCGTTTCTTCTTTGTCTAATAGCAACTGCAAATGCTAATATCGATGGAACCCAAATTCCAACGAATATTCCTTCTAACTTATTACCAGTAAACCATAGTGATACTGAGTATAAGAAGGATAAAAATGCTAATACAACGGGATAATATAACCCCAAATATAATTTTAATTTTCTCATAATTTATACTTTTTTTTATATTTTTCTACAAATGATATACCAACTCCTAATTCCAAAATATCATTTTCTTTTGGTATGAGTGGATTTCTCTTTGTTGTTGATATAATATCATCAACCCTTGTGTTCTTAAAAACTTCTAAAAACACCTTTCCATTTTTTCGTGGTCTTTTATGAACCACTACTATTTCTGGTATTGACCTTAAATTAACCAATTGATTTTATTAATTCAACTTTTTTTTCTTCACATCCCTTCCAATTTTTTAAGAGTTCCTCGGATGCTTGTTTGTAGTAATCTCTTTCTTTTTTAACTTCATGATACTTTGCTTCCCATGAATCTTTTTGAGTTGTACTAATAGTAAAACCTGTTAGTACAAGAATCAATAAAAATAATATAATTTGTTTCATATTAACTTATTAATGATTTGATTAATAGTAATCCAACTATGATACCTAAACCATACAATGTCCATTCCATAATTTTATGATTACCTGCAACTTGCCTATCAGTTCTACCTTGATTACTTCTATATAATCTTTCGTTCTCGATATCATCGATTAAAAAACCGACTCTTTCTTTTGCTATTATTGGAGAATCTTCTTCCAATAATTTTTTAATCTGTTTCAGATTTTTTGTAATTTCTGATTTATTCATAATTTATAATTTAACATAATTCACAATCTTCAGGCATAACATAAAGAGCAATAAGGAAAACAATTATTGCTATGATTGTTATTAATACCTGAACTGGTCTTGATTGTTTCTCTTTGTATGCTCTTAGTTTCATTCCCCACTTATAGGAGAGTTCTCCTGCCCAGTCAAACAGTCTACCAACCAAATCAAATGGTGGTACTTTCATAATTGTTAGAAAAAAGATAATGAATCCTTCTAGTCCATATCCTTCTTGAAACATCATCCATATGGATAATACTAAAAAGTACCATCCTATATATTTCTGTAAGTGTTGTCTAATTTTCATAACTACTTGTACTTCTTAATCCACTATACTCACATCTAGTCGAATTGATAAATGGTAAAATAGCTAATTCTTTAGCCTTAGCTTCAACCATTATATCTACATCATTACCATAAGTGTGTGGTACTTTACTTATATAATCAGAATGAGCTTGTGGTTTAATCTTTTCATTACCTTCGTGTAACATCTTTGATTCTGAGTAGTGAACTATTGGTTTAATATCTTCAGGCCATGTAGAGATTGCTAACTCTAAAGCCTCTTGTTCTGTTAATCCACCTGTATTAAATAAATGGTGATGGTAATCAAATACGATAGGAATACCAATTCTTTCATGTATGTACATCAAATCTTTTACTGAGTACATAGATGCTTTATCATCATTTTCAACAGTCAACCTACCTTGTACTGCAGGAGATAGTTTTTCAAAGTTCTTACAGAATCTATCCATGGCAGATTGTTTATCACCATACACACCATTACAATGAATATTTAATTTATTGTAAGGAGTACGAGATAAACCAATCATATCAAATATTTTACCATGTATCTCTAAATCAGTAATTGTATTATCAACAACTTTTGGATTAGGAGATACTAAAACATTGAAAGGGCCAGGATGTGCGGTAACTCTAATACCATGTTTGTTTGCATAATGTCCACACGCTTCAAGTATTGTTCCTATTCTTTTGTAGTATGGAGAGTTTTCCAATCCATATTCCGATGCCCATGGAAACATATCTGATGATAGTCTAAAAAGTTTTACATTGTTTTTGTTGTTCCATTCTAATATAGTGAATAAATCTCGTGAGTTTTGTAATCCTAACTCACCAGCATAATGAACACCTTTTTCTAAGAATGTTCTTTTAATCATTGAACGATTTGTAGTAACTTTTGGTTTTTGTTTACCAAGAGTCATGTTGATACATGCATAACCTAAATTCATAATATTTCTATTTACGATGTAAATATACGAAAAAAAATTGAGAAATCCAAGCTTTATAGTGAAAAACTTTCACCACACCCACAGGTTCTTTCAGCATTTGGGTTAGACCATTCAAATCCTTTACCATTTAATCCACTTGAATAATCTAATTGTGAGCCTAAAAGATATAAAAAAGATTGTTTATCTACTACAACATCTATTTCATCTGTTGGAAATGTTTTATCTCCTTCAAGTAAATCTTCCTTTTCTCCAAATTCCATAAAATATTGTAATCCACTACATCCACCACTTAACACTCCTACTCTTAGGTGATGGGTGTCTGATGATTTGTTTTCATCTTGAAGGGTTTGTAATAATTGTGTTGTTGCTCTTTTTGTAATTGTTACCGACATACTAATATGTTTTTGTTGTGAAATCATCAGGATACTGTTTTTTGATTTCAACTAATTCTTGTGATGTACCACCTTTTTTCTTCAACCAATAATTAATGGCTGCTCTATCGTTTACCCATCGTTCTCTTTTATTCCAATCAAATCTTGGATGTTTATAATAAGGTTGTCCATTAAATGGAAGTTTCCAACCTTCCTTATCATAATATTCACTTACTTCTTTTTCTGTTAGGTTGTATCCATCGTTAATACTTGCCTTTGCTGATTCTTTTTTTAGTGCCTGTTGGATTAAACTTTTTTGTTTTACTTTACTTTCTAAATCATCCTCTACTTCTTCTTCCTCTTCTACCTCTAAATCCATTAGTAATGTTTTTTGTAGTTCTGTAAGTTCTTCTTCTTCTTCATCTTCCGCAGGATATAATTCATTTAGTGCAGTGTATTCATCCTTTTCACCATAAAGTTCTCTTTTCTCTATAACCTTTTTCTT
>CEUO01000174.1_pt1 | contig 12680 bp, 8 predicted proteins | sample 531391 | NCBI WGS metagenome assembly CEUO01 (sample SAMEA2622799, study PRJEB7988) | marine metagenome | isolation source: saline water (ENVO:00002010), including
GTTTCTTTGATAATCTTGGTCTTTGGCAAGAGGACTTATGGGGAGAAATGTAATGGCTGATAGCACTGATGTATTCCAAGATATTAATGCTTTACTTACAAGAAAAGCAACTGAAGAGATATTTGAAACATTATTTAAAACTTCTGCAGAGAGGGAAAGAGAGAAAATGCCAGAGGCAAATTCTTATTTCCAATTAGCTCAGACTTTAACTGACGAAAATAGTTTTGCGAATTTCGAGAATATATTCAAAGATTATTCTAAAAAGAATGATTCTTATGGCCCAAGAGTTGAAGCTATAGAGAGCATGACAAAGTCTGCTTTTGAAGGTAGAAGACAACAATTTGAAATCTTTAAGAATGCTCATTTAGAAGTTGAAAAAATGACTAGAGATGATTACCTTGTATCTTCCACAGATAAGAAAGGTGGAATACAAAATATTACTACAGAGGATATTTTAGGATGGAGTCACGAAGAATTGACAAGAGAGCTTGGTAAGGCTAATGAATATTTTGACGCTTTCTCTCTATCTAAAAATGGTTATAGACATGCTCCATTAAATTCTTCTCAAAATACAATATCTCTTGCACGTGATATTACGAAATATAGAGACCAAATTCTTGCAGGTTTAGAGGTAGCTGTGAATACTGGCAAGATACCAAACGATGAAAGAATATTAAGGGCTATTATAAGTGGTAAACCTGACAATGTTAAATCAATAATAAAAGAAGAAAAAGCTATATCTTCAGGGATGTACGATAGGGCTAATAGTAATATATCTTCCTATTCAAATTTATTAAACAAATTAACTGCATACGAAACTGAGCCAGAACAATTTAGAACATTTACTGATGACATTTTATCTGGGAAAAAGCCAACAATAGATGGAAAAGAAATATCTAAAGACGAGCATACACAATCAATTAAGGCAATGCAATCAATGTTATCCATGTTTAATAGTGGGCAGGGCTCTAGTCTAGACTATTCTACATATATAAATAATATAAATGATTCACTTACCAGAGAGATAGCACTTAGAGATAAAGCTAATCAACGTTATAAAGAGTATGCTGGAGCTTTATATTCAGAAGCTGATAATACATTTGACGAGATTATGGCTCAATATAGAGAAAGTGGATTTAGTGAAAATGTAATTAATAATGTTGTTACTACTGATGATGGTAAAAAAATTACTACTGATAAAGAAAAAGATAAGAAGACTGTTATTCTTAAAGATAAGACTAAAGAAGAAGTTGTAATAGAACAAACAGATTTCGATGAAAAGCGTCATTCTATTAATGACCCTAGACCAGAGCTTAAAAAGGCAAATGGTAAATTTGTATTTATGCAAGATGGTAAGATGAAAGAATGGAATAATACTGCATTTGTTAAAGAATTTGATAGGAATGTTCCCATATTAGATGCTGGATATGATAAATTTTATTGGAATAAAGGAAAGTGGAATCATATAAGTAAGATAAGGGTTGATACTCCTATAACATCTCCAAAGGCAAAAGAGGAAACTGAACTTGTAAGAAGGGAAGCTTTCAATGAAATGGTTAAAGATATAAAAAGTATGTCTAAAAAATTAGGATATACTAATATTGGAGATGCTACTAAGCAAACAAAAGGCATGCCATATAATGAGAATGTGTATAGGTATGCTAAAAGTCTTTGGGATAAATTACCTAAAAAAATAAAATCAGATTTTCGTTCTTTCGATAACTTTATGAATGCTGTAATTGATGCAGAAAAATCTGATATAGAATTTAATATGGAGTAAGCTTGATGGCTACACGTTACGAAGTAGTAGATTATATCAAAAAAAATAGACCTAAATTTGCCTCTTCTTTTAAAGATGATAGAGAGATTTATGAGTGGGCTAGAAAGAGATACCTTAGAAATTATCCTTCTTGGGATGAGGTAGAAGCTAGATTTAATATAGATACTACTGACACTGCTACCTTTGAACAACCTAAAAATCAAATACAACAATCTGATTTAGAACAAGAAGATTATTCCCCAGAAAAATTAAATTGGTTTGAAAAATTCTTCACATATGGTGGTATAGCAGAAGAGGCTTTAGGCAAGGGTATTCTCCCAGAGGGTGTTAATCTTATAAAAGCTGTATCTGAAGGCTTAGGTGTAAGTGAAGATTATTGGGAGAGTGCTTATAATAATTCTATGGCTGGGCTTATGTATAACACTCTTACTGGTAAGGATAAATATACAGTAGAGGCATACCATGATGGTGGAGCAAAAGGAGCTTTAATAGATGGCTCTTCTTTTCTTATGGGTATGGCAAATCCTGTAGATGCTATGTTATTTGCTATTTCTGGTGGTCTTGGAAAGGGGGGGACAGCCCTTGCAGAAAAAGGTATTAAAAGAGCATTTGTTAAAAAAGGAATGGATTTAAACACTAAAGCTTTAGCTAAAAATAGACCGTTTTTACGTAGTATGTTTTCTCAAGGTGTAGGTACGAGTGCAAGTTTAGGAACTTTCTTCTCTGCACAAGGTGCTGCAGCAGAGTCAGCACGTCAAAGCAAGGCTATTAAGGCAGGCGAGATGGATGCCTTTGATACTGGTGAAATTATTAAGAAATCAGTAGAGCATGGAAAAGAAGGTTTAATTCTTGGTGGAGCTATAGGAATTGGTATAGGTGGTGCTATTGGTACTCGTTATGGACAATTAATGTTGAAAAGTAAGGCTGAGGGTAAAAATTTAACTAGATTTGAGAATGTTCAAAAGGCACTTACCCATCCAATACCTAGAGTTGGATATGAAGGTGCTTTGTTTACTCTTGGTGGTAAATTCTATAGAGGTGAAGAGATTAACTTGGGAAGTCCTGAGTTTTGGAATGAATATATACAAAGTACTTCTGTCATAGCTGGATTGAAGATGAGTGGTAAGCTTTGGGGTAAAGCTTTAGGTAAAGAACCTACAGAGAGAGGTGAAGAAGCTGATAGAATATTAATGGAAGGGTTAAAGGATGCTAGAAGTTTCTCAGAAGGAATGGAAAAGTCTCTTAAAGGTGTTGAGGCTAATGTTGGAGATTTAGCTCCAAATGTTAAAGATGTCCTAAATAGACATATTATGGAATCTGAGCTTGCAGGTCGTAAAGGTATGGGTGAGGGTGACCTTAATATGGCTAGGGGTAAATTAAATGAGATGATAAAGTTATTCTCAGAGTTTAATGAAAAAGGTGCTGAGATAGGTGTTGATAAAATGAAGCGTCTAGTTGAGCTTTCCACTGAGAATGAGAATATGTTAAGGTCTATAGTTGAGGATATGAAGTCAGACCCAACTAAAGCTTATGAGATTATGGGTAAGGTTAAAGTTAAGAAATTCCTTAGTGAAGCTGAGAAAAAACAAGTTGATAATTATCTAGAGAACCTTTCCTCTGTTTTAGAACAATTACAAGTACTTCGTAATGCTCCTACTAATGGTGGTGTTCATATTCCTAAAGAAGGGATTAATACTAAATTAAATGCTAATGAAGTTCCTTTAGATGGAGTTACAGGCACAAGTATAAATAAAGATGGTACTATTAAGATATTTCAAAGTATTAATGTAGAGCAAGCAAGAAAGGAAGCTGCCTCTAAGCAGCAAACTACAGTTTCTACTGAGACTCAGCAAGGCACTACGGGTGGAACTACTCAAAAGTTTCCTCCTTCAAGGCTTAAAGGTATAACTCATAGTAAGTTCAAGCAAACAGATATTTCTGGTGTATCAGGAAAAAGAAAAGTGCAACTTGATAAAATAAGTGAAAGTGTTGATAAGCTAGAGCCTTCTGGTGATACTAATCTTTTTGAATCAAGTAGAGATGTAATAGCCTACATTACAAGGCAGGTATTGCCTAAAAGAAAAGGTGGCCCAGGTGGCAGGGGGAAAGTTCCTCTTTCACTTGAAAGAATGGAAGCTCATATTAAAAATATGGGAGAGCTTGCGACATATTTATCTGGTAAAGGTAAAGACTTTTATACAATGGACAAGGCAGACCTTATAGATTTTTTATACAATAAAGACTCTGGTTACGCTAATACTATCAATCTTGTGATAGAGCATGTTGGTAAGTATAATGAAAAAGTCAAAGGTCTTACTAAGGCTGACATGACTGCTGAGGCTGGAGAGATAAAAGACCCTGTTCAGGGTGCTAGAATTGATTATATAAATTTTAATGAAGGGACTATTACTTATGTTCCTTCTAAAAGGGGTGGTACTCCTGCTAAAGTACCTATTACTAAGGAATTTGTCAATAAATTAAAAGATTTAATTAAACGGAATAAGGATGAAGGTAAAGAATATGAATGGATAGATATTGATGGAGAGTCTCATCAATTTATATTTTGGACTGAGCAAAAATTACCCGTTGAAATAACAGCTTTAAATACTCTTCTTTCTAGGTTTTCTAAGGATGTTGGCAAACAGATGACCCAAAAGCAATTTAGAAAAGCTTTTGGAAGCTGGGCACAAGGCAAAAATGTTGATAAAACTATGCTTACAATGATTGATAGGATTGGTCTTGCACATACATCTGGAGATTTAAAAAAGGTATATCAAAAATTTAGTAAAGAGGAATTTAATAAATATAGAGAACTTCAAGAGCAATTTATAGGTGAAATATTTGACCCAAGCTCAACTCCTCCTAAAAACACAGCTAAAGATTTTGCAACAACTTGGGAGATTAAAAAAGTAATAGATAATATTAGAAACCATACTGGCGATATAAAGATTGGTGGAACTGAGGGAGGTAAAGTACATAAGTTAAAAACTATCTCCAAGGAAACTGCTGAGAATATGATTCGCTATCAGCTTGAAACAAATGCCAGAGGGGTGGAAGGATTGCCTCGTTCAAAGTATTTAGAGTTTATTCAATTTGAACGCCCAGGTGTCACAGATACACCATCAAGGGTTAAGCCTAAAAAAACTTTTGATAACATGACTGATATTGAGCGATTAGAATTTTCTAAAGCAAATTTAAAGAAGCAACTAAAACAAGCTCAAATAGATTATAATGAAAATCCTTCATTTGGTGCTCAAGGAATAATTAAAGATATACAAAGCCAATTAAAGTCTATTGGTTTTCAATTAACTGAAGCTAGAAAAAAGAAACGTTTAGCTCCACGTAAGACTGAAGAGATAATATTTAAAACTCAAGCAGAACGTGATATTGCCTTGCAAGATTTCATGAGGCGTAACAAAATGACTCCAGAGTCTTTAAAAGAAGCAAAGCTTGGTAAAAATGAGATGGGTGAGTTCCTAGATGGTGCTATAAAACTTGCAAAAGGAGAGTGGCAGCCTATTGACTTCTTCCATGAAAATGCTCACAGATTAAAATATTATGCTCAATCTGGTAATAATAAGAAAATTCTTAATATGTTCAAACAAGGCGAAAAACTTGCAGAGGGTAGTAAAGAATATAAAGAATGGTTAAAGAAGAATAAGAATGTTAAAAATCCTGTTGAAGAGTTCTTTACTGATGTAGTCGCAGGTGAAGGCGTTGCACGAGAATTTAATAAAGGTTTTGTAAATAAGGTTAAGCAATTTGTTAATCGTATGGTATCAACTTTCAAGGTAGCATTTAATAAAGCTGACTATAAAGATATAGCTAGACTATTATCTAAGCCTGTTCAAGAAGGCTTTATTGGTGAAGGTGGTATAAAGACTGGTATTAAGAAATTTAGAGTTATTCCAGAAATTGGTAAATCTACTTTTGAACAAATTGCTCCTACAGAATATGTGAAAGCGATTAATAAGAGTGTAGATAAATTAATTAAAGAATATAATCCAAGTGTTAGAGATAAAGCTGAAATTATTAAGATAATCGCAGAAGATGTAGGTCTTATTGATTTTAAGCTAAGTAAAAAAGCATCATTAGAAGATTTAGGGATATTTTATAACCATCTTGAAACAAGCATTCCTCTTAGAGATATACCTAAAAAAGTTAATCTAGCATCATGGTTTAGAAATTACAGAACTGCTGAGAATACAAGACTTAGAGCGAATGTTTCCAAGGAAGCTCAAAAGGGATGGTTAGAGTCTATTGGTGTAAAAGAAGGAAATATATTTAAAGCTACTACAGACCAATTAAAATCATATCAGGCTATATTAAACACAATGAAATTCGAAAGACGTTCTAGTGTTGATTGGATTGATAAAAAGTTAATGATGGATAATGTACCAAGAGAAGTTCGTGACAAGTTCCTTCAGTATGGTGGATTAAAACAAAGTGCACTTCCAGTGCATATGGTTTTTGAGGGTATGGGTCTTAAAAAACTTTCAAGAAAAATGATTGACCATATCTCTGCTGAACAAGGACATATAGGTCATTGGATAGACTTTGAAAATAAATCTATTAATGCATTAGGTAATAGAAAGTGGAAGAAGTACAAAGAACATCTATATTTATTTGACAGAGAAAGATATGTCGAAAGAAGAGATGCAGATAAGTTAACTAAAGCTGAAAAGAACTTTATAAATAAAGCAACAACTGCTTCATGGAGAAATGGTACTGATAAGTCTGTGAAGAATATGTTTTCATCAAGACTAGAAGGTAATTTTGGTAAAATATATAATGAATTTATGGGTAGCTATGAAAAGACATTTAATGAAATTATGTCTAAACATATGAACTCAGCAGAGTTTCAGAAATGGAAAGAAGGAAATCATGTTAGATGGGTAAAGGGAAAGATATATGTTCATCGTGGTCTTACTGATAAGTTTAAAAAGCTGTACAATCCTACTGGACATAAGTATACTAAGTTTGTTGAAGAACAAGCAGCTAAACTCGCTGATAAATGGGCTAGAGATGCATATGGTGATAAGTATACCAAAGAACAATATAGTGAAAAATATGATGAAGCTAGTACTATTGCATGGGCAGAGCTTAGTGATATGTTTACTTACTCTGGTGAAAGATACTCTTCTAGATTTCTACAAAAAAGACATATTAAATTACCAGAATTTGTAAATATTGATGGTAAAAAAGTGCAAGTATATGAAACAGCTTACGATAAAACTATTACTCCATATGCAACTGGAATGGCAAAGCTTTTTGCAAATCTAGAAATATTTCCTGAATTTAATAAAATATCTGGATTTAAAACTTACGATGTTAAAGATGTACTTGGGAGACTTGAAGGTCTCGATAGTAAGCATGGTAAGTGGGTTAAAGAACAGATTCATGTAAGGCTTGGTATGGGAAGCAGTCCTAGTGGTGATATGGCTAGTACATTTGTTAAATTCTCTCAAAAATATGCAACTGCTCTTGCTAAAGTAGGATTATCTTTTCCTACAGCTGGTATTAAAAACCTATTAGTTGGTAATACTCAAACCTTACTTGCATTTAATGTATCAAGCTTTACAAGAGGCTTATTAAATACAATTGGAAGAGATTCAAGAAGAAATGTTCAAAAGACTGGAGCAACAGAATTAGGTTTAAGGCATCATGAAGAAGTAAGAACTTTTAAATGGCTTGATAATGTTGCATTTCAATTTGGTGGTATGAAGCCAACTGAGAATATAAATAGGTATATATCTGTTTTAGCAGGTAGACATGACCAACAAAGAGGTATAGAAATATTACAAAGATATAATCCTGATAGTAAGAAATATAAAAGAGTTGCAAATAGATTTAAAAGGTTCTACCATCTTAGCAATAAGGAAATTGCTTTAATAAAAAAGTATGGATTTAATGGTACTGCTGAGAGAAACTTTAAAAGTACATTAGAAAAAGTACAGATTAGTCGAGAGCTAGATAGAATATATCAAAAAATGGATACTCTTGCACACATCAACACACAAGGTGCTTCTGCTGATGTCTTTATGCCATATTGGTGGAATAAAGGCTATGTTAAACCTTTCACTTTATATAAAAGAATGGCATATGCTGCAACTGCTAATACTGCTTCTAACCTTAAAGATGCATGGAAGGGAAGAAATTTTATGAAAATGACCTCCTTTATGCTTGGGTCATACTTTACAGGTGAAGCTCTTATGGCACTTCAAAATGCACTTATTGGGACTCCTTTCCCAACAAAGGATGACGAAGGAATGAAAAGGCTTGCCGTTATTTTATGGAAAGCTGAGATGTTTGGTCTTGGCTCTGAGCTTATAAGGGGAACTTTTGGTTCTTATGACCAAGTTGGGTGGTCACTATATCCATCTATAGCTAAGAATGCAGAAGATGCAGTTAATACTTTATTTGAAGTAAAAGATATATGGTCTGATATGGCTAATGTAGATTCTGACGTGAAGTTTGACTTTACAGTTAACACTCTTGATAATTGGTTAAAAAGTACTGTAAGTCTTTATGGTAATCTTAAAAAGACAGTGATGAATAAGAAGAGTAAATACAATACCGAGTATAAACAACAACAACAATACTTTAGAGAATTTGCCAAGGAAATGGATTTATCTTCTAACGTCCAGATGGATAAACATACAAGCAATTATTATTGGGATTTATTTGAGAATGCATGGAATCGCTCTTATTTAACAGGAGATAAAGAATCTTTTCAAAAAGTATTTTGGACAACCTTCTGGGGTATAGCTAATGATTATCATTTACGTGGAAGTAATGAAGATGGTATTACATTAAGAACAAGAGAGGATGCAATTAAGGAGGCTGCTAAAAATATAAAAAACAAAATTAAAAACTTAAATCCAAACAAGTATACCCTTACAACTAAAAGTCAAATGGGTAAAATCAAAGGTGTAAAATATAGATTATGGCTTGGGAATGAAAAGACTAAACAACTAGATGGTTTAGAGAAACAATATTGGAGATTCTATAGACAGTGGTGGGGTAAAGATATAGCTGATTCAATGAGTGCATTATACTTAACTGAGATGAAGAAATATTTCAAATGATAAAACTTATAATACTATCAACAATGCTAAATACTTATGAAATACAAGCACTACCTCCTGAAGAAGTGAAGATAGAGGCTGGTCGTAAGCGTAGTAAAGGTCAGCGTGGAAGAAGAAAAGGTGGCTTTGGACTTAGATAATAAAGGTGCAAGAAGTTACAAGGGTCAGATTATTGGAGATAGTATGTCTATTACTATCAACTTTAAATGGCTTATACAAATAGTAGTTGCAACTGCTATGGTCGTCTATGCTTTTTGGAAGATAGAAAGTAGAATACAAGACTTAGAAAGAAATATGGATGTAGCCCTAGAGGAAATAGAACTACATGAAGCAGAAAGAAAAGCTGCAGAACAAGCTCATGTTGAAGAAATGGAAGAACGTATGGAATGGTATGAGAATGAGCTTAACTTAAACCCATTTAGTTGGGGTAAGAAGAAAAAGAAAAAATAATTAAAGAGCAAGTTCTTCCTGTTTAACAGTTTTAGCTTTCTTTAAAAATAATTCCTTTATAGGTATTAAAGCTAGTTTGGATACTCCTTTTTCATATCCTGCTTCTTTATCCCCACCATCAATTATCCTTAATCTCCCTTCTGACTTTAACATTTTTAATAAGCTTTTTAAGTGTTTTGTTTCAAATATAAACCCACCACCTCCATCATCAAGCATATGCAACCAATATTCTGCCTCTGTTATTGATAGTCCTGATTGTTTACCCCTACAATAAATTTCTATAGCTATATTTTCAGTATTTTTCCATTGAGTCTTTTTTCCTTGCCATCTTTCTGTTTTAACTTCAATCTTTCCCTTTCCTTCAAAAGCCTCTGCTAATTTCTTTTCAGTTATTTTTCCAAAATCTAGGTCTATATCAAACTTTTTATTTTTCCAGTCGTTATTTATAGGCATAAATATTCCCCTTTCATCTTGTATTTCACATTCTCCAAATATTTGGATAATCTTATTTAGTGTTATCTGTTTCTTTGGCATAAGTAGCTATTAAAATCGCATCAGATGTCTTTAAAGTCACTTTCTTAAGTTCTGGATATAAATGTTTAGCTTTATCTTTTAAGTAGCGTTTACGCCTTGTTTTGTCCAATTTAGGTGTTTCAAAATATTTCATCCATTTCTGTGGAGATACTTCAATTAAGTCCATTTCATATGCTCCTGCAATACCTTTCCAAGTTCCATAGTTTTCTGCAAACTTCCATATAGAACCCTTAGCATCCCCAGGTCTAGCCCATACCTTTTCTATAAATGGAACAACTCTCTTAGCTTCACTGGCACTTATAGCCATAGCAAATACAAGTGCCATATCTTGTATATTTCTTGGGCATGGATATGCTTTTATAAATTCATCTTCTATTACACATATACCACCAGACATACCTGGGTCTATACCAATATATACACTAGAATGGGAGTGTTTCTTCATCTTTTCTCGCTTTCATTTGTCTTTTCATATCTTCTTGTAATGCATCTACCGAATTATAAAACCTTGCTTTATCACCATCAAAGCCTAGGTCTACTTCTCCAGTCTCTCCGTAACGTACTTTACGTGCAACAATAGTTATAGAGTTTTTACCTTTATCAGCATTACCATTAATTTTATAATCATAGTATGTAAAAAATACATTCTCGGCAACTTGCTCTATTGCACCACTCTCTGCTAAATCTGATAATTGTGGTTTAGTTACTACACTTCTAGTCTCTAATGCTCTATTTAATTGAGAGGCTAATACTACTACAGCCTTATGCTCTTTTGCAAGCCACTTATAATCATTTACAAGAGCTTCTAATTGTAATCTTCTTTGGTCAATCGACTTTGGTGGGTTTATAAGTTGTATATAATCATCTAGTATTATATCAGGTTTAAATTTTTTAACCTCGGCTGAGGATTTTGCAAAGTCTCTTATATCATCAAACATTCTAAGTTTATCACTATTATATTTTTCAACTATATGTTGCTTAACTCTTTCAAGCTCTATAACTCCCGTTTCATTGTATATACCCTTACGTATCATAGCATAAGATAATCTTCCAGATTCTAATGCTATAAGCTTTTTAAGTAGTTCTGAATTTGGTAGCTCTCTATTGAATAGTACACATTTATATCCAGCAGTAATAAAATTAGCTAGTAAATTAATCAAGAATGTTGTCTTACCATGACCAGGCCTTCCACCAACAACAGTTATCTCACCTCTTGTAAGTCCACCTGATAATAAATCAATTCCATCAAATCCAGTTTTAATAAGTTTAGATTCCTCACTCCTTATATCTTCAATAGTATCATCCATTTCTAATTGTATATTAAATCCTTGACTAGGTTTAAATGATATAAGTTCACCTAAGTGAGTATGAGCACTCATTATTTCTTCATATGCACTTATACTATTATCATAAGCACTTTGCTGAATAGTATGTGTTGAGTTTATTATCTCTCTAAGTAAATGTTGTTCATATATCTTACGAGCATAAGACTCTAAAGACATTTTAGATGGCACTTCCGTTGCTACTTCAATCACATAATATTTAGTAAGTCCAAACCTTTCGTCTTGTGGGGACACAGATGCAGTCACAGTTGGAATAGAAATGTCCTCACCTTCTTTTCTCATTCTTTGTATAACTTGCCATAGTGCCCTTGATTTATTTTGATAAAACACATTGCCTGTTGAAATGTACGATTCTATTTTAGGTATCTCATCAGGGTAAGCAATAACACCTGCCAACAAAGCATTTTCCAATGTTGCATCATGTGGTGGTATGTTTACGTCTTGATTAATCATTTAAAATAGTTCTCCTTGTGCTGTCTTTCTTTTTATTATATCTGCGTATTTATCGTTTAACTCAAATCCTATCCATTTCCTTCCAAGTTTTTGTGCTATCTTAGCAGTAGTCCCACTACCCATAAAAGGGTCTAAGACTATATCACCCTCTTTAGACCCAGCCTTAATGCAAAGTTCAGGTATTTTCTCAGGGAATACTGCAAAATGAGCTTCACCTGATTGAGCTGTATTAATAGACCATACATCTCTTTTATTCCTAAACTCGCCTGTTGCCTTTGAAGTTGATGACATACTATTTGCAAGATTAACATCTCTTCTTTTATCACCTCTTGAAGACCTATTATCTCCAACATGTACTGCTGGTTCTTGTATTGCTTCATGGTCAAAATAATATTTTGGTTTTTTTGATAGTAAAAATATATGCTCATGTGATTTAACACATCTATCTGTAACTGCCTCTGGCATAGGGTTAGGTTTATGCCATATAATATCTTGCCTTAGATACCATCCATCCTTTTGGAGAGCGAATGCTAGCATCCAAGGAACTCCAGTTAAATCTTTAGTTTTTAATCGTGGATGTTTAGGTGGTGCTTTACGTTGCATTCTATAATTAGAACCTGTGGCATCACTAGTAATGGAATTACCACCATCCCAATGTCCACCTTTAGCACCAAAATACGTATCGCCTATATTGAGCCACAGAGTACCATCATCTTTTAAAACTCTCTTACAAAGACTAAAAAACGCAGTCATTTTAACTACGTATTCTTCGGGAGTAAGCTCTTGGCCTATTTGTTCTTCCTCTCCTTCATAGTCCCTTAGTCCCCAGTAAGGGGGAGAGGTAACGATTGTTTGTATTATGTCTTCATCAATTTCATTTATTAATTGCAGGCAGTTCCCCGTTAGTAACATTATGCTTCCTCATTAACAGTGTTAAGTATCTTCTTCTTGTTATCTTTAATAGTTTTGGTGTTACCTTGACACCATAGATTGTTTCTTTATACATATTTTTAGAATAATATGCAAGTCTTG
>CEUO01034343.1_pt1 | contig 12629 bp, 10 predicted proteins | sample 531391 | NCBI WGS metagenome assembly CEUO01 (sample SAMEA2622799, study PRJEB7988) | marine metagenome | isolation source: saline water (ENVO:00002010), including
GTCAATGATAATTTCAATACCCTTCGACATCAAAGCTTCCAAAGCCTGACCGGTCCCTTTCTGAATGGAGCCAATGTCTAAATTGTCTAAATTGTGGTTGATCGTGCAGTTTGTAATGACCCCCAACAAACCTTGGGACGCATCGTTAGAAGACTTATAGTCAGCATACGTGCTACTCGGTGTTTTTGTGTTGGTGCCGGCGGCGCTGTCCACTTTCTGAAGAAGGTTGGCGAACTTTAAGCGTACTAATGGCGATTGTGCGATGGTCGTAGCGCTCTGTACTTCCGTATACATTGGATATAAAAATTGTACAAGCTGTTGGGCCTTGGCTAGGTTTTCGTAAGCCTCTCCGGCCGATGCAGCAGGCACCATAAACCCCAAAGCAATCTTGCGCTGGGTGCTCTTGAACATGTAGATGGGATCTGCGCGGCCGTAAACGGTTTCGCCTGCCCAATCAGATGAGTAGGTCTCGTTAAACGTGTTAATGAAGGCTTTAAAGAACAATTCCTTGCCAGATGGCATGTGCATAAAGGAGATAACCATCCCCCGGTTTGCAAGAGCATCTGAGCCATCAACAACGTTGCTATTGGATGGAGCACTATACTCTTTGTAATTAAAGCTTTTTGGATCTGTGCCCATTTTTTATCTCCCTGTTGATAATTAGCTGTTAACCACTTTTACTTCGTTGCCGACGGTTTCAATGATAAACTTCTGTAGCGTATCGCCTGTGTCACCCAGTTTAATGATTAGCGGTGTCCGCGTTGTGGTGGTTCCCCCACCACCTGCAGCCGGCTGAGCAGCAGTGGCCTGCATCGCCGCTGTTACGCCACCCCCTACTGCACCGGCTACCATCATGGGCAACATCAAAGCTGGGCCCATAGTAGCCCCGACAACGGCCGTTGTGGCCAGAACAGTTTCCAGTGCTATCGTTTTCTTCATGTCCATCTCATCGATGGTTTTAGCCATATCAGACAGCGCCTCTGTTACCGCATAGATGGAGGCTACTTCAAAGTCTGTAAATGCGGTCATAAATCCGGTGACTTGCTCAAGCTTTTTAAAATTCATGAATTTCAGGGCAAGAGTCAGACCGCCGAGTGCTAGCCCGATGGCAGCAATGCCGAGGGCAGCGGCGTATCCTAGCCCAGCGCCCAGATATAGAACTCCAAAAAGAACCGCCGTTGCTGCAACCTTCTCAAGATCGATGTGCTGGAACATCTTTGCAAATCCCTCTGCCATATATCCAATACCGGCGGCTGCGAGAGCCACGCCTACGCCCATCATCATAAACGCCGCAGCGACACCCATGATCCCTAATATTTGTGGTCCGCTTGCCAATACGCCAATTAGAACAATGATTGCCATAACAGTACCCAAAGCAACCCCTAGAAAAATAAGGGAATTGCTAAAAGCATCTAGTTCGTTTGAATCCAGATTGCTAACTGATTCTGCCAAATTCGCCATTCCTGTGGCGGCGAAGTAGACGCCGGCGCCGATCATCAATATCGCAGCGCCGAATGCTATAAGAGCGGGTCCCATGCCGGCTTTGGCTTTTCCTGCCTTCTTCATGGCACCCGAATTAGTGCCTAGAGCGGTAGAATTAACACCCAAAGCAGTTGAGTTTGCACCGAGAGCGGTTGTATCGGCGGCTAACGCAGCCGTATGCTTAGTTTTGGCTGCGGAATTTAACGCGGTCTGTTGACTGTCCGTAACTGTGGCGGCTGTGCTAAGGATCTTTCCAGCTTTCGAAGCCATCTCAACAAGAGTCAAGGCGATAGAAATAGTTTTGTAAATACCATATACACCAATCAAGACTTGTATAACTCTTCTATTCTCGATCAGCCCTCCTGTCAACGTGCTTAAGCCCTGATACAGTCCAAGAGCGGCAGTACCCATCTCAACTAAAATGTTCTTAAATGAGTCCATCACACTTTGTGCTTCTGCTGCTCGTCTTTTTTGTTCTCTAATTTCTTCCGAACTTTGATTGGCGGCGCCGGCAAGGTTGTCCATGTCGCCGGCAAGAACGAGAGCTAAATCACTCACATCACTCAGCCCTAATGACTCTGCATAAAACTGCTTTTGGTAATATGACATGTCATCAAAGGTTAATCCTGCGTCAAGAATAGAGTCGCGAATCATACCAAAGCGCTCTGCGGGATCGGTTGCCATCATCAAATCCATAGCGTTGACCATGTTGCCACCTAGCGCAGCATTAAGTTTTCCGGCCTGCTCAGCGGCGCCTTCGAATGTATCAAACTTATTTGTAATCGCCAATACTTTCTCCATTTCCATTCCTGTAATCTTTTGAATGTGAGCCAGATCTTTGAAAGCTTTCACGCCCTGCGCACCAAACTTGGCGAACTGGTGACCGGATTTTGCAAATTGAGCGGCAAACTCTGTCTGATCACGACCCAACATGCGGGCTGTTGCCGCTAGCTCGCCTTGAGTTTGAATGGCTTGAGTGGCGCCTTGATTAAAAAACTTGGTACTATTTTGAATGCCCTGCGCAAAGTCACCGTATGCCACGCCAAGCTCGCCGGCGAGAGCAGCAGAATGCACTAAAGCATCTTGCTCGTTTTTGGTCATCAATGTAAAATCGGTAGTGGTCTTAATTAAAGCATTCTGCGCTTCGGCGGCGTCTTTGACCGTTACTCCGTATGCAGACAGGGCTTGTGTTGTTTGTGTGATTCGTGTCTCGTAATCATCACCCAGCTGCATAGTGCGCCGGAAGTCTGAGAATACCTCTTCGGCTTCTTTCATGGTTTCTACCATTAATCCAAAGGTTTTTGTCAAGATGGCATCGCCGGCAGCACTGGCTTTATTTATAGCATACTGCATTTTATGCTGACTATCTAGGACAACAAGCATATCAGCTGCAATCTTTTTACTTTTGGCTAAAAGCGGCGAGCCTTGGATAATTTCTTTGTTAAATTTCCTCTTTGCTGCGAGGAGATCCGAGGTGATGCTTAGCGTCTTGTCAAGCTCTTCTTTAGTGCCGCCAGCGGCCTTGTAAGCCTCTTGCTCTTCCTCGGTCAATTCTTTTTGAGAAATAAGTTTTTGTCGGATATTCTCCAACATCAATTCATCTCTTTCTAGACGAATTTGTTGGAGGGCGCGATGGCGTTCAGCCGATGCATACCTTTCATTGTCTGTTGCAAGGGCTCTTTCTAATATTTCTATTTCGCCCTTAAGATCGTCAAGCCTCTTGGACTGGTACTTATCTTGCTCTTTCATCAAGCCGATAATTAGTTCTAGCTCTTTCCGTCGCTTCTTGTCTTCTTCAGTAAGTTCTTCGGATTTAGCTTTAAGCTTGTCTAATTCTTCTTGAGCCTCTCTTATTTCTTCAGGCGAATATTTATTGTCGTCAGCCACAGGGGTGCCCTCTTTTCCTAAAAATAATTAGTTATGTACCAAAAAAGGTAAGGCTTTTAAACCTTACCCTTTAGCGCCGGGCCACCCCGGAGGGGCTCCCGGCTGATTATGCGCCGATAAAGTCTGCGTGTTTGCACCGCCGCGACCCTTAGACGCCTTTTCAACTGCTTCAGCCTCTTCTTTCAATTGTTTCATAAGCCGCTTAACAAACCACTCACGCAATGCAATCGGAAGATTGTAAGCCTCGTAGAATGACCAGCCTCCTGAGTATTTCAGAAAGAAGAACTGCTCATATATGTGCTCCGAGTACTCATCGGTCAGGCCAAAAAAAGTCCGCCGTAAGCGGCACCTCCAATTCCTGCTCATAATCACATTCGTTGCACTCAAAATGCTGGTTCATGTCCAAGTTCGGCGCTGCCAGTTTAAAGGCAAGCCGAAGGTGACGAGCATCCTGCGACGGCATGTTCTCTACAAGATAATTGATCGATTTTTGTGTTTCATCGCCATTAACTGAGTTGATAATGAGCTTAAGTTGGCGTGTTACCGCATTCTCATCTCGGCGGTTTTTACGAGCAGTCTCCATTTGGCTCAATAGGGCCTTTTCGTCAGCGCCAGTGAGAAGTCGGAAAACTACCTCAACTTTTGTTTGAGGAAGGATCGTTGTAAACGTCCCATCTCCGTTATTGGTGGCATCTTCGGGGGATAACCCAGAGCCTGTATACACGTCAATGTGATTTAAATCAAAAGAATACTCTTGATTCGCGCCACAAGCAGGACATCCGATTTTGGTCACATAATCGTTGCCGTAGCCAGAGATACGTGTAGCCACAAGCACAGCGTTTCTATCGCCAACAAGCAAGTGAGCAGGGTTGATGGCCTTATTCACAATAACGCTCTGTAAAAGCCTATCAAGGACAATCCCCTTCTTTAGCAGCGAGCGCGATGTGAGCAAATCCTCTTCTTTCGCGGTCATTTGTTTGATTTCAATTGTGGACTCCCCATGAAGAGGGTGTCCTTCTGGGTAAAAGTTACCCCCAGATGGTAATTCAACGAACTCTGTGGGGATAACAAACGAAAACCCACCAGAGTCATTGTCTTGCATAAGTGGCGCAGGGGGAGTGCTGTCAGTCTTGCTGTGCGTCCCCAGACGCTCTTTGTTTCTAGCCAATGTACACCTCGTTTTTTGCTATGTAAGTATTATACAATAAATCTGCTATAATGTTAATACGTTGTTTTGAATTATATTTAGCTGGATACGCTGAAGTACTTGTTGGTGCTTGTACCGTTTGTCAAGACACTGCCTTCGGCCGACGACTCAAGCATCGCCCAGTCGTACTTCATGGTAAGGCTGACCTCAGTCAGATCGTCACCGCCATACTCCAAGTCACCATACTTAACCTCGGTAATGAAGGAGTTGTACATCGTCCAAGTCTCCAAGGGGTTGCCATCGGAATCCAGCTGCGTGACCGTCACGGAGCCAAGAGCCGTAGAAGCCTTTGCTTTGGAAATCGTCTGCATGTCTGTGTATGTGGCGGGAATTGTGTAGCCACCAGTTGCCACGATGTCCGAAAGAGTCGCTGCCATATCGGGACTCACAGGATCCACCAAAGTAATTGTCACATCCTGCCAAGTTACAGAACCCGGATAGTAGAATGTGTGGTTAAGATATTTGTGCTCTGCAGCACCGATCTGAAAAGAGGGCTTAGTGGCTGTCTTAGCGTACCAAAGCACGCCGCCGTCAGTACCAATGTTTCCAAAGGAAACCATAAATCTAAACTTTCTTTTTGGATCTCTTAGGGTAGCGTCTTCGCTGTGATTTTTTGTCCAGAATGGCATAGTATGAGAACTCCTATAGTGTTTCTAACTTTAATTAGTGTGCCGGGGGGAAATCACCCCCCTTTCTTTTAGTCATCGAAGGATGCGCCGGTGGACATAATCACGAAGTCAATCGCGATATATTCGATGGCGCGAGCCGGCTTGACCATGATCTTCGCATACAAGATGTTCTGATCAATCAAGTCCGGAGTGGTTGTGCTCTCGTCCAGAATCAGACGATAGTCGGTGATACCGAAATCAACCACCACGTTGGCAAGGAACGGGTCAATGAGGCCCTTGAATCTGCTCCAAGTGGCTTGAACGTTCTGCTCAAACAGCACCTGTGTGGAGAGAATCGAAATCTGCTTCTTAAGGTAGATGACGAGTCGTCGCACGTTGATGCGGTCCAGTGCAGACTGGCGCTCTTGAAGGGTTTTCTGTCCGAAGACAACGATTCCGCTAGAGGGGAACGAAGCAATCGGGTTGATTCGCGCCTCGTACAGTGTGTCACGGTCCTTGGAGGAAAGTCGCTCGGTCACATTTGTAACCGGGATGCCTGCAGCACCGTCGGACAATCCGCCTCGGTTAAAGCCTGCGGGGGCAAACCAAGCTGCCGACTTAGCCTCAGAGCTTGCGAGAACGCCCATCATGACAACGCTGGGTGGAACCCAAAGCAGTCGTCCGGTGTCTTCGTCGCGGGTCTGGACCCAAGGATAGTAGGTGGCGCCATAGCTGGTATCCAACCTTCTGTCTCTCAGGGCGCTGGCAGCCGTTGTCGGCGTGGTTCCAATACGACTTGTCTTGTCTGCGTAATATCTCTCCGAAGAGGGAATGTATACGCTGGCCAAGTCGATAATGGCCATTGCATCGGCGCGCTCGGAGCACACGTTCAACATGTGTGTTGTCAGAGTGTCCTGTGTGAGGCCCGGGACTGCCAGAAGATTCATGTTAATGTACTCTGGATCGGCGATTGTGTCGATTGCACGCTTATATGTGTGGAATGCGTACGATGTATCCTCGGTTGCTGCGTCAGCGATACCTCGGTTGTACATCGGGTCAGGCTTCGTAATGTCGAAGCCGTCGAAACCACCCCAGAACGGAGCCGTGAAGCGGTTGTAGCCTGCATCCAACAACGTGGCGTAGGTGTTGGTACTGCGCGCGGTGCTGCTCTTACCCGTTTTACGGGAGCCGGAAGCGTATGTGTATACATTATCAGCGGAAGCACTCACGTTGTCCATCGTAAAGATGTAAGAGTAGCCTTCGATAAGCGAAGAAGCCGATAGATTATAGGTGGATTCCGTAGTGTCGACTGGAACTCCGGAGGTCTGACCCAAATCTGCATACCACAGACGTTGAGGATCCGCAACACTGCGGTCGGGGCGCGTGGACGTTGCTGTTCGAGTCACCTCAAAACCAAAATAAGCTTTAGTGGGGTCCGAGAGGCTTCCATCTGTCGCCTTGTCGCGCAAGCGCACCGAGGGGAAGTAGAAAGAAGCAGTACAGCAGCCCATCTGGAACGAAGAGGAAATTCGGGGGCCGGCCGACTTATAACCGGGAAGACCCGCTCCAATCTTAAACATTCTATTAGCGAACTGACTAAGGTTGGTGCCTTGGCCGGGAATGGCTTCGGAAATATCTCGCAACTTAGGAGGTCCGTAATAGCCGAATGGGAGAAGAACCGGGTCGGTAGCTCCTGCCTCAACATCAGCATTCATCTCCACTCGAACAAACTTAGACTGATTATCGAAATCGCCATAAGTTTTAAGTGTGCGGTTGGTTGCATCCCAACGCTCAAACTTATCACCAATCTTGCGGCCGATGTAGTTCGGCGAAGAGGGGTCAAGCGTCAAGTTGTCGAAGCGCTCCATAACGACCACATTACTGTCAGTGTCAGAAAGCTGACGAAGGACAACTGAGAACGTTCCGTAATCGGTGGTGGTTGTGTTAGAAGCGCGGATCTTCTCAATCGAGACCTTAATGTTCTTATTGAGCCATTCGCCATGGCCACGGCCAATAAGGCGGAACAACTTAATTGCAGAAGCCGGATCGTAGGATGCATAGTTTCCAAGATCCTGACCAATGAACCAGCCAGCAACAGCTTCCTGAGATGGAACACCCTTCATCTTAGAGGGGGCAATGCTCGTATCTGACTGCTTCGCCAAGCCAGCGATGAATCCAACAAGTTTGGAGCTTCCGCCGCCAACAAGGGAGCGCTCACGAAGCTCTTGCTCGAAAGACTCACCAAGCCAGTAGTAATCGTAAGAGGCAGACGGATAGAATGCGCCCTGATCAGATGAAAGCTGCGGGTTGGTGTTCAAACGCTTACGAATGAACAAGTCTGAAGTGTCGTTGAAGTTCACCGAGAAGACCTTTTCTCCGTGGGCGAGGTTGCGCAGGCACAATTTAAAGTTGCCATTAGAGTCGCTCTCGACCAGCGTCGAAGAAGCACAGACCACATTTCGTGCCGCTGCCGAACCAGTTCCAGCAATAGTCCCAGAAAGCATGACGGAGCCACTTTGCACATAAATCACAGCCCCGAGATGAAGGCCGTTTGTGTCTCCGGTAAGAATGCCGTTAGAGGACTCCGCCGCCACGAAGAACCCGTAGGCGCCACCGTCAGAACCAGTGGTGGGGACACCTGTAGTTTGCCAGCCTGACTGTGCATCCGCAGTGCCATCGTTAGTTGCGGTCTGCTGGCCCAGAAGGCGTACATATGTAAGAGGAGCTACGTTTGCGCGAAGGAATGCCTTGGCAGCATAGGTGCCGTACATCGGGGACTGGTAGTTGCCGTCGCGGTAAATGTCACCACCGCCGTTACCGGGAACTGTATCGCCAAACATCTCCACAAATTGAGAATAAGACTCTACTGTGACCGGCTTCATAGCAAGACCGCGACGTGCGCGTCCGATGACCACCGGTCCGATTGCATCTGCTGATTTCGGGATAAACGAGTTATCAATCTCGTGGATGAACACCCCGGGAGATACAAATTTAAAACTTTTTACTGACATTATTGGTTCCTCTCTTTAAAAATAGAATTAATTGGTGTCACAATCATACTTTAAATAGTATTTTGGAATTCAAAAGTCTTCAGGAAGTCTAATAAATTCGAACTTTGACTTCAGGAACTGATGTTGAAGTAGCCTTCTTCGTCTTCTGGCACAATTCCTTCTTGTGGCCATGTTATCTCTACCACGTTTTCGTCCACCCTAACCAAGGGTCTATCATCGTTTTCGCCCTCGCCGATCAAATAGCCCAAAACCCTAATGGATATATCGGAACTGAACAAGCGAATCTCCTCACCCAGATTGTTGACATTGTTATTACTCGAAAACGTTTGATCAATGAACACCTCATAACGATGGCCCGCCTCTTTAAGGATAAACGAGTTAATCTGCCCTGTGCGTGTCATAAAGGGCTGTAGCAGGCTATTCATTTGCTGCTGGTATTCGGTCTTGATTTGAATCTTATACTCTACGTTCACATAGATCGGGATCGGAATGGACAAGCTCCTGACCACTATCTTTTTGTTTTCGCGAGGGTAGTAACGTTGTTCGGAGCCACCAGTATAGTTACCTCGACGCTCGTTACCCACTACAGCGAAGTTGCGCGTCTTGTCTTGAACGATCTGCTTAGCGATAACCCACCGTCCAGTGCGGCCATTCTTGTTTTTAGAGTATATCTGCGCTTGAAAGGAGCCCTTACGTTGTGGGTCTTTAACAATTTGAGTACGCTCTACACTAATAAGGGGTAGAATAAGAGCGCCATTGTCATCTCTCAAAGATTTATCATGCTTAACTTGATATGCGCGTTCGGGAGCCTGCCACAGGACCGGAACACGTTTCCACCCCTCATTGGTAAAAGCACCCAATTCAAGATCGCTCTTAAGCCATGTGACAAGCGCACGATCTATGGTCTCTATAGTGGAAGAGAGCATCCCTATCTCGCGGAGAGACAGTTCCTCTCCGGCTGGAATCATCGCAAAATCAAAATCATCAGGAAGCATCGAATAAACCCTTTCTTGCCCTACGGCATCTAGCAGCGATCTCAAATGAGTGTTCGGCTTGGCCAAACAAAAGTTTCGGCTCTACCAACTTAACTATCTCATAGTAATTATCGCCATATAACACAAAGTCACCTTCACGCACATACATGTTCTGATCTTGTTCAAGTCTACGCTTGTGAAAATGGACGTTGATCTCCCAACTTTTATCCACGCCTGCGCCTTCCATGTAATCTGTGGAGAAATCTGTGAACTCGACGAGAGCATACACGCGAACTGGCGGTAGGTACGTCTTCTCTATGGCCTCGCCATAAAGGTCATTGAAGTTCGTACGCTCCATGTCGATGGGATAATACAAAATCTGTTGCCCAATGACCTTCTCAATAAGCTCATCATTAACTTGCTTAACAAGATCACGCTCCTTCTTCCCCAAAAAGAGAGGAGGGGGCGGTGATGCTGGTCTACTCCATTTGTTGTCTTCTGACATTGTTCATGTTATCCTACAAAAATTGGTAATGGGGAGTTCTTGAGCGCCTGAACGGCCGCATCAGTCATCTCAGCATCGGCCTTAGCCAACTCGTTGTAGTTAACCCTGTCAAGAATCTCCATCAACTTGTCTTTCAACTGCTGTTGTTCTTCCTTTGCTTGAGAGAGAAGCTCGGAATGGTTCAAAGTCACGCTTTCGCCCGGAATTGGCACCGATGTGAACTTTCCTCGAATCTGCCCAAGCATTTCTTTACAGAGCGCCAAGGCATATTTACGAATCCACTGCTTTCCGATGGCATTAATGTTCGCATATGGCAAGTTATCAAACGGAACCGTGTTCGGGTTGTTGATTCCGTCTCGGCCGTCATCATAATCACTATTGTTCTCCCAAGCATTCTCATTATCAATATAAAAGTTCACCCATATGCGATCATTTTCTCCATCTCCAAATCCATACTGATCGGGAGTGGGGAAAAGACGCAAATTGTTGTCTTTTATTTCATAAGCATAGTGGGATGTGCGTGTATAAATGGAATCTTCATACATAATCGCCTGCATCTTATTTTGCCAAGTTGGAATAATCTCGAATGTCGAATCATCTGAGAACTGACCATACGTTGAGTAGTTCCCAACGACACCAATTCCGCCATAATACCCATAGAAGCGCCACATGGCTCTTGGTGACTTATAAAAAACCTTTGTAATGACAACTCGCTTGTTGCCAACTTTTCCTGCATAAGGCACAGCCCTGTCGGCATCATCTGTACCCGTCGAGGATGCTCCAGAGATAATATTTTGTAGATCGTAATCTTGCTGATTCTGCTTAGTCGCAAAAGAGGCCGAATAGATAGGCACGGTGCCACCATAGCCACCCGCTGTTGCGACAGCATCGCCTATCTTGCGAGCTTGTGCAAACTGGAAGCGGGGATACTTAAGGTTGACGTTCTCGGGGCCCGTCAAGCGCTCACCCCTGTGATCAAATGTACCCGTCTGCTGGCCCAAGACATCAGACATGATGTTCTCACTTTGGTGCAGGTTGATAATATACGAGTATTCCAGCACAGCCTCTTCATATGCCGCATAAACGTTGGCCGGCGTCAACTCGATATCTACAACATCGCCTCCAAGCTTCTTATATACGTAATTTACTTGGAGTGCGGCGCCACTTAAGAAATCTGTGGACCCCGTATAGATTCCATAAGGAACCGCTGCTGACACGAGATCGGCCGAACCGGTTGATGTGAGCACAATTGCGCTAGTTTGCGACTTAGGACTAAGATTAGTGGGCATTCAAATAGTCTCCTTCGCAATAATTAGTAAACTGCGAGACAAAACCCCACCTATAATGGCTGCTATGTTATAAACAGGAGCCTTTATGCCGATGCTTCCGTAGAAGTCTTCTTTTTTGTTCTACTCTTGCGAGATGTTCGCGTCGTAGTTGTGCGCTTCTTTGTCGTTGTGGTACGCTTTTTCGTTGTAGCAGCCTTGGCCTTTGGCTTTGTGGCGACTGGTTTCGCTGCAACTTCTTCCACTGCAGCCACTACGGGCTCCACTGGCGCAATTACAACTTCTGGCTCTGGCTCAACTTTTGCGGCAAGCTCGACAACTGGCTCGGGTGGTGTAACCTCAGCGACTGTTTCTGCCTGACTGTTTAATAACACCATCCGTGGATGTGCGCGGTACTTAGAACCAAACTTTGCCTGCGAACTGTTTAATCTTCGTTTTTTACCCATGTTAACTCCTATAAGGTATGTAAGTAAATAGTTCCAAAACAACAAAACGAAAATCTCAAAAATTTGCCGGGGAAAAATTTGGAGAATCGAGGTTTTTGTTTAAACCATTCCTAATAGATTTGGCAGTTGGGGTTGCGACATGGCTTCCTTTATTTCAATAACCTGCTTCGTTATCTCTTCTAGGAGTTCGCTATTGGCCCTCACCAGATCTTCGATTTCATCCATTCTCTTTTCGTTATAATCTATGCGCTTTAAGAGTTCGATATTTTCTATAGAAGACATGCTATAAATAGTAAGTAGCTTTTCTTTTTAATCAAGAAAAAACCCCCAACCCGAAAGGGAAGGGGGCAAGGTAAAACCCTATTTAATCTTCAGATTAAGAAGCAACCTCAACAGCTGTAACAGCGCCAACGCTTGATACTTCAAAACCAATCCAAGTTGTAGCAGAAGTACAAATCATAACTGAATATGAGTTAGCCGGCAATGCCGATTCAGCGCCAGCACCGGTGCCACCATTAATCGCAATCGATGCTGGTGTACTGGTGCGTAATTCGCAACCATTAGCGCCAACAAAAATATTAATAATGTTACCAACAACTGGTGCCGGCAAGTTTACCCAGTGATCGGAATTGCCAGACGTCACTGTGACGTGTGAAGCTCCATCTGGGATGTCGGTGCCTGCTGCAGCGGCGGTAACTTCTGTCGAAACAGCTTGGAATCCTCTACCTCTGAAGACAGTGGTTCCCATTGTGAGTTCTCTTTTTAGTCCCTCAATTAGTGCTTGGGTTCTAGCCAAGCCTACTCTTTTTGTTCCCATTTTATAACCCTCCGTTTTTATTCATGTCATTAAACATAGGAAAAAGCCCTTTTGAGCCTTCGCTTATAAGTAGCTTCAAACAAACGAAAGCCCCCGTTCAAAAAACGGAGGCTTTGCGTTTTATTGCGGTGTTTAGCTATTAAGCAGTGGCACCAGCCTGTCCGAGAAGACCAGACACGATGACCAGACCATAAAGGTCAGGGCGCACCATCTTCTTCGCGTAACGAGTCATGACTCCCTTACGGGGCACGAAGTCTTCCGGTCCGAAGATTGTGGGTGTGGTCTGCAGCGGCACGTACGGAGCGTAAACGTATCCAGATTCAAGGAAGCTGGAACCTCTACGGCCGACGAGGACGACGTTGCGGAGGAAGTAAGGATCAACGATAACGTCGAACTTCTTGCTCAG
>CEUO01094139.1_pt1 | contig 12621 bp, 16 predicted proteins | sample 531391 | NCBI WGS metagenome assembly CEUO01 (sample SAMEA2622799, study PRJEB7988) | marine metagenome | isolation source: saline water (ENVO:00002010), including
TCTAAATACATGTTTTTTCCTTTATGAAGATTTGTCTGTTAAATCGAAGCTTGCTGTATCGATCTGCACCCAGATCTATGCCCAACGATTTTGCTATATCCATAACAGTGCATTGAGCATGATCTGCGTCATTCATTGGCAGAGCGTCATACTTCGTCATAGGCCTGCCACCCAGTTTACGAATCTGACTCAACAGATATTTGAGATCATCTGCGACACTCTCAATTTGACTAGTTTCCACAACGAAGCTCTTTGACGGTTGGTGATATTTCATTACACAGTGTTTCCAATATCAGTAATTAACGGGCTTCAAGTTAAATTGCTTTGCCGCCTCACCAGTATTACAAAGAACTGGCTTCATAGACTCTTCTAACTTTGCTGTTTTGGCAGCTTTTCTAGCTGTTTAATTAGCGCCCCAACAGTGGATGCAGACCTTGTTTTATTTGCCATTTCCAAGTTCCTTATTTCCCATTAGTTCGGTTAACGCATTTCTGCGTGATTGACGATGTGATTTGCAGGTAATTCGTCATCAACAGGTGACACATCACTCATTAATTCATCACGCAGCGACGCAAGTTCATTTTTTGCACCAGTGTAAAACGCGTTTACCAACGCTTTTTCATCATCATTTGAAGCGTGAACAAGCTTTGCTTTTTGTTCTTGGCCTAAGTCGATTAAGCGCTTATCGATGTACATGAATGTGTTCATTGCTGCCTCGCGTTTCCTTTTCGCTGATTACCCATGCAATTCCTAACTTAACCGGCTCTTTGGATAAGCTCTCTTGTTACTCGATGTCTTCGAAATCACTGTCTAGTGGTACTTCTGACATCCACCAATCTTCTAAATAGTCGTTCATCGTTGTGTTTCCCATACGTTAATTTAGCATCCAAAGTGTTGCTAACTGGGTTTGCTACAAACGCCTTCTCGACCTACCCAGTGACTATCGAGGGGAGTTCTGAGCGTTGATGTGCACCTCTGTTCTCAGCTATCAGGATTTGAAATCCTGTCAATTTGTAGCAACGCTAATAGCGATAGCAACACTTTGCTCACTTAATGTTGATGCCCACACTCTTGGCATATCCAAGTATTCATTACAGGGCGTTGTTGATTACCGCATTCAACACAGGTTTTAACTTTTCCATTAGCGATATCATAACCCTGTTCTTTTAAGCTAGGCCGTCTAGCAAACTTGCCGCCAGAACGGTATTGCTTTGAAGCTCTAGTAGCTTTGTCCATGCCCAAAATTTTCCATATTAATGAATTGAACGGCTTGACGTCTTACTGACAACCAAATCATCAACGTTTACGTCAACCTGCTCCAAAGCGAAAGGGTTAGGCTCCGCTTCACACATTTCAATATATTGGTGCCGCGCTTCAACTGGATCGAAGTTGGTTCTGTTCTCACGATTAAATGCTTCCGCAGCTTGTTCCAGAGCAGCATCAAACAATGAATAATGAGTGATACCATGCTTTTCAGTAAATTCCTGATCAGCTCTCTTCAATGCTTTAAGGACAGGCGAATAATCAAGCTTTTCCATCATTTCCTATTTCTTTTTAGCTAATATCGCCACAACGAAGATTATTATAACGCAGACGATGATCGCTATAATTGATAAGGTGCTGGGAATGGGTATCAAATTGAATTTCCTATTAACTATACTTGCTCAGAAAAATCGAATTTTAATTGTGCAGCACCTAAAGCTTACCCTAAGTGAGCAGTTAAAATTATGTTTTAAGCACAATGTCATATTATTGGCATTGGCTTTCATCACGTTTGCTATCGGTGATTTACTCAACCGCGTTTGTTTGCCGCTTCATCAACCCCAGCAAATAGGACAGGGATATCAATCCCTCTGGATCTGCCTTTTTCAGCAGCCTTCACCAGGCATTTTTCTTGACTTGGTATAAGCCCTGAATCATGCTCAACCACTAAATATGGTGTCTTTTTTTGTTTTTCTTGGTTGTTTTTCATTGCGTTCCTACGAAGTTTTCATAAATGTGCTTACCGGATAGTCTCCAAGGGTTGCTCTGCTGCAAATCTCCAACATTTGAAACTCCCGGTATCGTTGAGAGGTTTAATCGCTTTTTCATCGCTCCTGCAATTAAATTAATTTTTGCACGGAAGCCCATTCACAGCATCAATATCTCTCTGCTCGCCTTTCGCAGCTATTCGAGATATTTGCCGCTCTGACTTACCCCACCGCTTAGCTATTTCTTTAAACTTCCAGCCCTTTTTATTGGCTATCAACTGGAAGTCAGTAATCTTTTTACCTGTCATTATTGTCTAGTATAATTAATCATACTTGCCTGTCAAATATGTCTATCATAAATATAATGAATTTCAACGGAAAACACCATACCTTACCAGTCTGCTTAATAACTCTACATTTTATTGAAAACCATATTTTTAAACGACAATTGGAAACGAAGCATTGAATAAACTAGTGCCTCTATAAATTTTGGATACCTACAGAGCAGTATGGTCCTTGAGTCGAAACCGAAGTTTGCTAACCCCTTTATTGCTAACGCTCAGAAATTCCCTGTAATCACCAGTTGTTGTAAGCGACTCGACATCAGTCTCTACATTACTAGTCAGCGAATGGGAATCGAATAAATTATCGAACATTGAAAAATGCATTCTCATCATTACTAAGAAGTGTAGATTGTCATCGCATATATTTTTTAGATCATGTATTAAAGGTTTGGTTTCAACGATGTCATGGCATCCAATAAAGGTATGGAAAGATGTATTTATCAACCCCCGTAAATCAGCGAGTTCTATTCTACCAAGCAGGTAGTTGAGTTCTTCGATAATCAAAACAGCACCATCTAGATTTATAGAAGAAATTGCCGATTGATTATCAAATATCCTAAACAGACTGCCATGTTGACTTTTGAGCCTAGAGGCCGCTTGAACATCCAGCCGTTGGTCAGGCATTGAAGATCTCTCGACATCTAGGGAACCAATATAAACAACGGGTATTCCCTGCTTTAACCACTGTGCGGAAAATTCAAGTAACAACAAAGTCTTTCCCTTCGCAGGTGGACCTACAACAGTTGTAACTGATTTTTGAGAGGGAAACTGAATAGTATCCCTGCTTAATGAGCCCTGCTTTAGCGATACACTCAGTGTTGATTTTTTGTTGATAGATTCCATCATAGTAGGCCAGTCTGACCGGCTATGCTTTCTTGCAACAATATTTTGAGCCTCGAACAAGGCTATTTTTGACTGCTTTACTAGCTTTTTGGCGTCTTTTTTTGCTTGTGTGATCGATAGACCAGTAGGAAGCCTCATAACCAACATACATTACTCCTTTCACGGTTTAAGCCACGCCTATTGCCAAAACCATGCAGGTGCATGAAGTTATGGATTATGTGATGTGTAACAATATTCACTTTGCCCTCAAACGGACTTCGCCAATGTAGGCGTGATTACACGCATAAGTGAAAATGCTGGATAACCTTAACAAAGGTCAAATATACAGGCAATAGTTTAGTTTAAGTAATTTAGCCGAGAACATGTTTTTAAGATGATTTAGAAAATATTGAGGAATTATGAATTTATTATTCACATACATTTTTTGAATTTAAATAATGGAACATACTCGTAATTTAATAAATTTTGTGTGAAAAACAGTTGATTGTTTGTTGTCCTAGCATGAGTTAATATATGCATATATATTATCATTTAAGCAGCACTATGCGGGTGTGTTATGACAAATATCGAACTATATAAAGGGTTTTCTCAATTCCTTGATGCCAGGTATCTCCTCAACAAGAAAGCATCTGATAAGGCAGCAATGATTGCTGAATACGTAGACACTATAGGTATTGAACACCTTAATTTGGAAGATGACAAGCGCTCATTTTTAGAGCAAGCATTTGATAAACACATTGAACGGATTAACACTGCGAAGCAATCTGAACCAACAACCCTATATTTTGGTGTCAAACCAGAAGGGAAAACGGATAAAACTTTTTACAATGCCTACATACTGCCGCGTACCTCAGCAATCAATGCTTATAACGATATTCTCAAAAATAATAGTGATGCTGTACTATGTGATGTATCCCCTGATTCGCATTTCATTCGTGTTGAACGTGTTGATGAAAACGAAAAAGGCCTATTTGATATCACGTTACATTTGTTTGCTGCTGACAATTTCTCGAATGTGGTTGGTCTCCATCGATACACATCTGATTCTATCCGTTCAATTTTGTTTAATGCCGGTACGCGTAACATCACTAACATGAAAGTGGAAAACCGAATAGGTGAATATAATAACCCCCTACCAGTGCTAACGTTCACCGCTGATCATTTCAATCTGGAACAGGACTATATTATTGGACAGCGTAACGGGAAGAAAATCTATTTAATAGAACCCTACGAAGCTCCTGAACCTCGTTTTCCTGCAAGTGATGAGCACGACTATGTAACGCCTCTCCCCGACGAACCGGCAAAAGAAAATGTAAAGGACGCTTTTAACTTTGAAAAAAATGAAAAAGAAAATGAAAAAACGTTGTTCACCGTGCGGGGCCTTTCCGAAGATTTAGATAACAACGAGTTCGCTTATGCTCTCACTGAAATGTACGATAACGGTGCTCTAGAAAGAAATCGAAAAATTGATACTCTCGATTTTCTTGTACAACAAGGTTATCAATTTAACTCACATTTTCTCAGTCCTGAACAGAATCAATTATTGAAGACCATTTATCAACGTTTCATTACAAACATAGATAGCCGATTGACAGTGCAGCACCATCAAAATGATGAGAACCAACAACAGAGCGAAGCTCACGCCGATGGCATCAATGACAGCGATTCAGCCTTTGACACGACACAACAGAGTGATCATGAGCAAAGAAAAGAACCCGAAAAAAAATCTGAATACTATGTTCTTGGCATAGATGACATACCGAACCTGCATGACACCTCATTCTGGCATTGGTTAAAGTTCGCACACAATGAAAATCGATTTTCAGTCAATAGCATTGTCAATATTGGCCATTTCCTTCAAGACATCGGATTTGACCCTGCATGCCATACTTATTCACGACAACAAATCGTACAGTTGAAAAAGATAAACACAGCGTTTAATAAAGAGATCATATCAGTAGCAGTAAAAAACGAAGAAGACGCAAACGCTGGTGGTCTCAAAAAAGAAGCTGAAACCACACAGAAACAAAATCATGATTTAGAACCACTAGATACCGATGGCAACCATCCACCAGCACAACAAGACAACAACGATATCGATTATGATGTTCAAAGTGAACAAACCAATCAAAAAGAGCATTTAATCGCAAAAAAAATGCTTGATAGCTTCCGTTGTGCGGCCGCACTGGGTATGTTCTCTGGCAATTTTAAAGATGATGCAAAATTCTTTCTAAATAGCAATTACAACAAGTTAGATATTGAAAGCTTATCTGACAGCGAAGCCAATTTATTAAGGGATGCACATAGTAAAGCCATTGAACAGATCATTGACACAAATAAGAACACTGACGATATTGTAAGCAAAGAATACTTCAGTTTATGTACCCAGGTTGATCGTGAATTTCAAACTATTCATTTCGCCGACTCTGACCATGCTGAAACACTTACTGAAGTTTACCGTGATCACGGTTACAGTCCTGACGTCATACCTATCCCAGCCCAGAAAATTACGGCACGCGTGGAAGATATCTATACTAGAGAGAACGGAGAATTAAGCGTTGTAGTAGGTCTACATGGGCCTGTAAAACTCTCTAATATCGAAGCCCTTGCATCCATTAACAACGGGCTTGGAGATGAATTGAAAAGCAACTGCGATTCAATCAAAGGAGCAAGGTTATATGAGGCCATCGCATCTTCACAGATGGTCATTCCCGTTTTCGAGGTTTACTGCAACAAAACAGACTTAATACCCCACACTTTGATACGACCCATTCACGATCCAAGTCGTGATTTAATCGCTACGATCATCGCAAACACAACCCAATCTGCAGCAAAGAATAATTATCAAGACAACGTAATGATTGACACCGAAGTTTCTCTAAATGAACTCAATGAAACCGATGCTAAAGGCCATAATGAGTTCAAGGATAGCGATGTTGACATTTTGGACTCTTATTTAGACGAAATGACTCCGTAACCAATACTTTAACCATATTAAAAGCCCAGCTTTCAAATACTAAAGAGGCGCCCATGAGTAACACATTCTATTTAACACGCATCGACATCAATCAATATGATGATCAAACAAAAGAGAATATCGTTAAGCTTGAATTATTGGATAAGACAGTCAGTGACTATGAAGAAGTCTTAAGTAAAAGGGAAAGAAAAATTGCTGATTTAGTCAGTCTTGTAGTAAAGGCAAGAACGGTTTCTGACGAGTTAAATGGCAAAAGTGAAGATGGCATTAGCAATCCACTTGGCAGTGAGGCCATTCAAAGCGCTAAAGCAGCAACAAATCGACTTCGAAAGGAGAAAGAGGCACTTTCAGCGTTGGCTAAACAAGTCCGAAGTGACATGGACGGAATCTTAAACTTCCATACCCATAATATCTCGTTCAGAATCCGCGAACACACCCACGGATGGATTAAGCACACTAGGGCTATTGATTACTTCAAACCTAAAATAGAAGCTTTTAACAAGAAGTCTAGAGCAGAGGTAATTAAGATTGCCTCTTTACCCAACATGCGTTTTACGGAAATTGTGTTAGCTTTCGATGCTAATCATCAAGAACAGGTTGAGAAATTTCTATTTGATATATGTCAGCAAATCACAACGGACTACAACAACGCGCTTTTAAATAGTGAAAAATACGCCGAACTCTATGACCATTTCAATGGGCCTGACAACACTGAACACAATATTGAGCTATATGGCGCGGGACCGACAAATTTCTTCTCTAAATTGGGGAACCCTAGATTTAAAGACAAGGAATACGACAACATTAAGCATCAATTGTGGGGTCGAGACTCAAGCAGGATCAATTACACCATAACCGATGTGCATTATTTGCTGTCTGAAGAAAATCCACTGTATGAAGAAATTGATAATTGGTATGGTAGCTGTCTTAATGGCAACATTGATGGAATAAACATCACAACTGATCGCAATGGCTATAAAAGAGTTTCTGATATTACGAAGGCTGAAATGCTAAGAGAATACAGTATCATTAGCAAAAAGGTCGCTGATGAAATAAAAAACCTTATCGCTGAAGACTATGCTCATGAAATGATCATCTAGATGTACGAAAATAAGAAGCTACGATCATGTAGCTTCTTATTTGTATGCTAGTTAAGACATCGACATGTCATTCCATCTATCAATGCAATTATCTATACCTTCTCTCTGAACTATAGCTGGACAAGCCGAATTCTCGCACCGAATGACAAAAACATTTTTAATACCTTTAACCCGGTTCGGCATCTTAGGTTTTGCACCACATTTACAATTAATCATCGTTGAATTATTCATACTCTTTCACTTACTAATTAGCCAATATCAATGGGATGATAAAAGACAATACTGATATCCCTCCGAATAAAAAAATAGAGCGTTTCTTTGACGTGTCAAGACCAGTATTATAGAAAAAGTTAAGAATAATAAAAAGCATGTTGAACAACGCTATTAGCCAAATCAAAATAGCAAAAAGTAAATGCCAGGATTGATTTGCGTATATGGCTAGCGCTATTACTAGCCCGTTTATCGTAAGGTTACTTATATAGTTCATAAGGACTTCAAAGTTAAATCCCTTGGGCTCGCCAGAGCGAATAAATCGTATGACTGCATCAACATGAGATTGATTAATTTTCTCGTCAACCTTAGACGCAATCGGCCCAAATAATACCGCAGCCCACATGATCATAAGTGGCCAGAATAGGAATAAAAATGAAGGTCCATCGTAATCATTGTAAATTTGAACAAAATGGAATGTAGATACACCAGCTGTGATAATTATCAGGAACTTTATTTTAAGTAATTTCCACAATTCAGATTTATCGTCCTTACCATTCACTTCTTTATTTACATTACTTTCTTGTTCCATCTTTGACTCCTTGTTTGTAGCATTACTTTAGTTTGATACGTTGATCGTTGTGTGCATAAGTGTTTAATGGTAATCACACGCTCGGATAATAAGCAAAACGCTTTATTCCTAAAAAATGACTTGGTGTTAATAGTTCATCAAGCAAATCATTTAAGCGCCTCACTTTAATGTAATGATGCGCCATTTCATCTAACAAAGATTCGGCACCTCTTATCCAACGCATCCTTTGCTCTTTGTCTGCACTGTTAATCCAGTCAAAAATTGGTGCAGAGTAGAGCATACGCGTTGTTTCCTGAACCTCGACTTCTGAGTTGAGATATTTTGAAATGACTTTTGTATGCTCACGTTTTAGCTTCCATAACGGATTATCATGGCTAGTATTAGTAGAAGGCATTGAAGTGTACGTTATGACAGGAAAGTAGGGTACATCATTGCTCACTTCATTCATTGCACGCTTTAGAAGTACATCTATGTGAACGATTTCATGAGGAATCTCATCGCCGAACCCGCCACTTACCAGGGTTTCTAACCATGGTTTGTTCGGGTGGCAATCGGGATACATCGAAACTAATTGCTCTCTTGTTAGAAGGTGCTGATAACGCTGCATAACGCTATCAATATCAGCACGAAAGAACTCAAGGTAACTTAGTTTAACACTTCGTAAGTTGTGCACGTAACGTATGAACGGGATCAGCATGGAACTGAATATAAGTGCAGCAACAGCAACGAGCATTCGCATTAGGTTAACTGCTACACTTGTTTCAATACCGAAAATTTTGCCTTCATTTATGTCAGCAACGTCATTAGAGACTATTTTATTTTTTGGTGATTGAGAGATTTGGGAAGATAACGAAGTGCCGGATTGAGCCGGGGTGGTTGCGGCAATAGGATTTTTATCAATATGTATTGCCGCGACATCTTGCTTTGGTTCGATAGTGGATGACTTCTGCGTTTGGGCAGAAACTGTAATCGAACATATAACAAGAGGTAATATTAGTAAACTTTTGGACCACTTTCTGTTGTTGTACGCATCTGTAATCTCCTTAAAGTTGCGTCTTACATGGCATAGTATAGTAGAAACTACGCATTTTCTCAAACATGTCAAATCAAAGTTCCTTCTCTAAGGTTAATACTGCTCACGATTATTTTTGGTTTAAATTAGCACTACTCTAAAACTTCGCTAATCTTAAAATCTACAGAGCCATTAGCTTTCATTGCCTTTTCAGCAATTTTAATTGCTGCTGACTCCGATCTGGCTTTTTTAATAAAGCATTTGCAGAATTCGCCATTTCGGTAGTTACAGTGATTAGGGTCGGTCCAAAGAAAAGAAAAAGAATACTGCTTTGAAATCGTTGGCTTATTCTTCTGCTCTATGAACCCTGTACCTTTACACTTGAAACAAACACCACCTAAAACGTGAGAGAAAGCGTTAATAATACCTTTCCCGTTACTGCATTTGGGACATTCATATTTAGGCATACCCTACTCCATCAATATATTAAGCTGCTTGTTAAAAACAACACATACCCATTAAGCAGCACGCTGTATAGCTTCTATAACGGCTTTAGCCATTAAAGGTGGAACTGCATTACCGATCATGGTTTTTGCCGCTGTAGACGATTCTGGCCACAAATAATCGTCATTAAAGCTTTGTGCTCGCGCAAGCTCACTAACGGTTAAAGGTCGAATACGATCTCCTATCACCAGCGAATGTTTATTTACCGTAGTGACAGTGCCCAATGGTTTGTGAATTGAGCGTCCACTTCGTTCTGAACCGTAAGCCGCATCAAGAAAAACATCACCCAAATCTCTTCGGCCATTTCGCACTCTTCGTTGAGTGGCTTCGACTCGATTGCTTACTAAATCCCATTTATAAGGGGCTTGATTGAAATCAATGATACTCGCAGCTGGAATTTCGGCCTGCTGCTCAAAGGTCAACTCAATTGGATTTGTACTTTTTGTAGCGACATAGAACATACGCTGCCTGTTTTGTGGAATGCCCAACTGACGCGCATTAATAAGATTTTTAGAAATAGAGTAACCCAGCATTTTAAGTCCCATTTCCCACACTGGAAATAAATTCCATTCTTGGAAGTCACTAACATTTTCAACAACGATGATGTCTTGCATATGAACTTCAGCACATGAAATTACCGCCCAGGCAGTTGAACGCGATTTATCTGCTTTAACCGAACGTCGTTTTCTTCCTGCAGCCTTGCTATGTCCTTGACAACAAGGGGATGCAAACATTACGTCATGCGCTGGTATTTCTGAAAAGTCGGCCTGATGTAAATCTTGGCACGAATGAATAGTTTCAGGATGATTTAGCGCGTGGTATTCAACCGCTTTGGGGTTATGATTAGCGGCCCAAATAACATCTACACCAGCTTTCTTCAAACCAGTTGTTGTACCACCAGCACCAGCAAACAAGTCAATTGCTTTCATTATTATTCCTCTTAATTATGCATTTATAATATCACTTATGCATAATTCTGCAACATTTTTTTTGCGCACAGAAAATGAAAATCGAAAAAAACCGCTACATCGAGCGGTTTCTTATTGATTTAAATTACTGCAGAACAGTTGTGAAATGAAAAACTATGTAAAATTATACGACATTGGCAAATGGGGATCTGATTGCCATTTCTTTACCCAATTTGTTTTCTCCGGCTTTGGTGGAGTCGTTATCAAATTCTGCTTGATGCATTCGAAGTTCCGTAGTTCTTTAGTGTACTTTTGTTTATGATCAAATTTATAAACCAGTACTTCAGACTTCGAAATTGGTACGTAAATTTGGCAGACTAAATTTCTATTTCTTTCTGGAAGAATAAAATCCAAATAAACCAAGCCTCCATCGAAATTAAAGGAAGCATCGACTACATCATTCTTAACTTTTTCAAGAGAAACAGATGGATCAAATGAATAGCATTTCAGATGATACGAGAAACTCATTCCGAAAATCACAATCGATAGCAAAATAAAAACCACAGATGTTATAAAGAAAGCAAAGGGATCATCATTACCTTTATCCATCGCAAACAATAAGAAACATACACCAATGACAAAATACATCAAAAAGTGAAAATTAACTGCCTGAATAGCAGACATCCACATCACACTCCGCTTTTTGACTTTCAAATTATCCCACAAAACAATCACCAATTATGCATATAGTTGCTACTAATTGCATAGTAGGCAAATTCGTTTATAATTACAAGCGCTAAGCTTTGGAGCTGCAAACGAGTAAATTTCGTCCAACTTTATATAAAAATCCTTTCGTACAATAATGCTTTTTTCAAATGGGTGTAAACAGTAATGGTCACATTCTTATATATAGCTCAAATTGTCCTGGCAGCTTATGCTTGTCTCCATTTATGGATTTCATTGAATAGTGAACCAGTAAATTTAACCATCGTGGAATCTGAAAGGGATAACAATTTCGCAGACTAAAACACACATACGTTCTATTTAATAGATTAAAAGTGAGATTCAACACCGGGGATATATCTCACTTTCATTCTGTTTTATAGAATGATTAAAGCATTTCACAACTTAAGGGTATTGACTGCCGATCTTAACTTATCCTTATCCCTGCGTATGTAAATCTCAGTAGTAGCAAACGATTCATGGCCCATCAAATCACGCACTGTGACAATATCGATACCATTATCAATTAAAGTGGTACCAAAATAAGATCTGAGTTCATGAGGATGTAGAGAAGGTAGCCCCACATTACGACCATGCCGTTTCACTATTTCATAAATTGCATTACCGCTAAGCGCGGATTTATCTTCTACGAAACGATTATGCTTATGCAGCTTAAAAAATACATGGCAAGGACTTACCTTAAAGGTACTAAACCATTTTTCTAATAAGCGTGACGCCTCTTCATTAAGAAACCCTAGCCGCTCTTTATCACCTTTACCGCGGATAAGAAGCTCTCCGTTAACCAAGTCGATATCTGAAATTCTTAGATTAGAAACCTCGTCTCTACGCAGCCCACAATAAGCCATTATCCCTATGATGGCCGCATTTCTATAACCTATAAGTGTCTTCATATTCAGCGCGTCATCTATTAACTCTGCCACCAGCATTGGCGTTAACTGTTTTCGCTTAACCTTGACTCTTTTACCTTTGTAATGAGAAATGGCAGCTATCCGCTGGTGGTTTTCAAATGATACAGCCCCAGCATGCCAACCTTGCTTGAAGACTCCTTTAATAGCTGACAAATAAAGATTAAGTGTACCGGGTGAAAGTCCTCTACGAGTCTTTAAGGCCGTGAGCGTGGCGTTTATGTGAAGTGTATCTATGTCGTTCCAAGGAACATTGTCGTGTTCTGAATGGCCGAGCACCACAGCAACCTGGTTAAGCACACTTTTCATTGTTTTGCGTGAACGCTCAGATTGAAGAGAAATAAGGTACCGACTAGAGGGGCCAACATTCTTTGACGTAGAAAGTTGATTAGCCATTGAGCAAAACTTCCTTGAGACTTAATTATTATGGTTTGAGTTCAGTCGCACATTATGCCCCCTTAGACAAAATCATCAACTTGTTTAAATAAACATTTAAACAAGTTGACAAAAAA